>Ga0105104_10001241_pt1 | contig 19216 bp, 14 predicted proteins | sample PPLLaktember2015_3_FD_87034 | JGI IMG/M metagenome (GOLD analysis project Ga0105104, IMG submission 87034) | Freshwater sediment microbial communities from Prairie Pothole Lake near Jamestown, North Dakota, USA - PPLs Lake P7 Core (6) Depth... | ecosystem: Environmental > Aquatic > Freshwater >... | reverse complement strand
GATGGAATTTTTTCAAGGACCACGCCAAATGCACCGGCTTCTTCCAGAATTTTTGCGTCTTTCAGAAGCTGCTTGGCTTCTGCGGGTGTCGCACCGCGCGGAGTAAAACCGCCGAACTGATGAATCGATTGCGGGGTCAATCCAAGATGCCCCATCACCGGAATGCCCGCACGAACCATCATATGAACGAGATTGGCAGTCCGTTCGCCGCCTTCGAGTTTCACTCCTCCCGCACCGGTTTCCTTCATCACACGGCCTGCATTGCGGAACCCTTCTTCATCATTTGCCTGATAGGACATGAATGGCATGTCGATAATCACCATCGCCCGATCGACGCCGCGAACGACCGTTTTCGCATGATAGATCATTTCTTCCAGGGTAACCGGCAGGGTAGTCTGCTGTCCCTGAAAGACCATGCCCAGCGAATCGCCGACCAGGATCAGATCGATTCCTGCCTGATCGAGGAGGCGTGCCGTCAGAAAGTCGTAGGCAGTCAGACATGCGATTCGTGCTCCTTCCTTTTTCATGGTTGCAATAATTTTTGTTGTTATTTTCTTGGGGCCTGAAGTGGTTGAAGAATTTTTCATAGGGTCACCTGTTGTCCTTCGTCCTTCATATTCACCAGTTCCGGAGAGATCGACCACGATGTCCGGAATCCATGCAGAATCGCTTCTGCGGTTTCATGAAAATGAACCTGCCGGTGCAGCACGGCAGAGAGATCCGTTGTCTTATCATCCAGTTCCCGCCGCAGCGCATCATGCTGTTCTTCAGAAGAACGGTGGAGAAAATCCACCATCTGTTGATGTTCGGGTCCCATCAGAATCGATCCATGTTGGAGCACCACTTCATCGCCGCCGCCGGCGGCATAGCGACGCTGGGCGCTGCCGACAAGTTTTTTACCGTCCGATTTAATCTCATAACGCCCGGTACTCGAGAAACATGCGACCGCGGAGGCCGCCCGATAGAGTGAAGGAAAATGAGGCTGGCTCTTTTCAATAGCCACCGGCGCACCGAGTTCTGTTAATCCGGCAATAAGGGCCCGGCTGATATCTTCATAGATCTGGAGAATGTTTTTTCCATGCGCCTTCAGAACGACGCTATAGGTCAGTTCATTGGCATGGAATATCGCGCGGCCTCCTGTGGGGCGGCGCACGACGTCAATTCCGGCAGCCGTCGTTTTGTGAAGGTCAATTTCATCCATCGATTGATTCCAGCCGATCGATATGGCGTGCGGCTTCCAGCCGTACACACGAATGGTGGGGCTCCCGCTTCCATCGATCAATGCACGAGCGAGGGCTTCATCATACTCCATATTAAAAACACCAGAACGAAGTCCGGTGTTTTCAAATCGCCAATTCATTCTTTCCTTAGTGATGGCCGGGACCGGGAAGAATACCGCGTTTACTGTTTGCAATAAATTCAAGAATGTTCTGAATTTCCGGAGTCAGGTCCAATTCCTCCTTGATCCGTGCAACGGCTTGTGAGACATTTAAATTGGATTGATAGATAAGCATATATGCCCGGTCGATCAGGTCAATCGACTCCCTGGTAAAACCGCGCCGGCGCAGGCCGACGGAATTTAAGCCTTCAAACACCATCGGTTCCCGGCCCGACCGGATGTACGGCGGGATATCTTTGGGAACCCGGTACCCTCCGCCGACCATGGTGTGGTCGCCGATGCGAACGAATTGATGCACCGGAGTCAATCCGCCGATGATCACCCAGTTATCCAGAGTGACATGACCTGCCAGTGCGACACTGTTCGCCAATATACAGTGATGTCCCACAACGCAGTCGTGGCCGATGTGAGCGTTTGCCATAATCAAGCAGTCGCTTCCGATAACGGTCTTTCCGGTTTCGATGGTACCACGGTTCAACGTCACATATTCCCGTACATCGCACCGGTCGCCGAGTTCGAGGACGGTCGGTTCGCCTTTATATTTTAAATCCTGCGGCGGTCCGCCGATCACGGAAAAAGATGCGATTCTGCATTCTTTCCCCAGGCGCGCCCCATCCTGAATCACGGCAAACGGAGAGATCGTCGAACCGTCCCCGACGACGACATCGTCTCCGAGGATCGCGGATGGACCGACCACCACATTCTCTCCGAGCTGTGCTTTTTTCCCGACCAGAGCTGATGAATGTATCTGAACTCCCATAAATTTCTTTTCTTCTCTCGTAATAATTTTATTTCGCCTTACCTTCTTCACGATCAACGAGGGCCGCTGTAAAATCACCTTCAGCGACGATCACTCCGTCGACGAATGCCTCACCGCGAATCTGAATGACTTTTGAGCGGCGGCTGATCATCCGGACATCGAGGATGAGTTGATCCCCGGGGACGACGGGCTTGCGGAACTTCACGTTATTGATTGCCATAAAAAATACCAGTTTGTTGCCGAGGTTTTCCGTCCCGTTCAGCATCAGGACACCGCCTGCCTGGGCGAGCGATTCCACAATGAGAACACCGGGCATCACCGGTTTGCCCGGGAAATGGCCCTGAAAAAACTGTTCATTCATGGTCACATTCTTAACGCCGACGACATGCTCATCCATCTGGAAGTCGATGATCTTATCCACCAGAAGAAACGGGTAACGGTGCGGAAGTATCCGCTGGATTGCATTGATGTCAAATATGACGCCTTCTTTTTTCTCGTGCTGATATTTGCGCACGAGTTTGTTCTGCTGGTATAATTTTCGAACTTTGCGTACAAATTCGATATTGGCGGCGTGACCGGGGCGCGCGGCGAGGATTTGAGCTTTGATCGGCGCACCGATCAACGCGAGATCACCGATCATATCCAGAAGCTTATGCCGCGCCGGTTCATTGCGGTAATGAAGTTTTTTATCGTTCAGGACACCGGAAGAACCGAGGATAACGGAATGTTCGAGTCCAAGTTTATGCAGCAGTTTTCGGATCTCTTCATCCGAGAGATCACGGTCGACGATGACGACCGCGTTATCCAGATTTGCACCTTTAATGAGTCCCTGATCATACAGCTCTTCCACTTCATGGAGGAAACAGAATGTCCGTGCTGAAGAGAATTCAGGAATAAATTCTTTTTCCAGATTGAACAATCCGGTGTGCTGGCTTCCCAGTGCCGGATTGTTATAATCCACCATGACCGTCACGCGGAAATCATCTGTCGGCAATGCAACGATTTCGACGCCGCGCGCCGGATCCTGATAATGGATCACTTGATCGATGATAAGATAATCTTTCGGTGCTTCCTGGTCTTCCAATCCCGCCTCGAGCAGCATATCGACGAACGGCTTCGAACTGCCGTCGCCGATGGGGGGTTCAATATTATTGAGTTCAACGACGATATTATCGACCTGTAATCCGGCGATTGCTGCGAGGACATGTTCCACCGTATGCACCCGTGTATTGCCGATCCCGAGAGTCGTTCCTCTCTTGAGGTCAACGACATGGTCAACATCTGCCGGAATTTCAGGCGAGTCCGGAAGGTCTACACGGCGAAATTGGATGCCGTAATTTTCAGGGGCCGGTTTAAATGTCATGGTGGTCGTAACACCGGTATGAAGTCCCACTCCGGACATCGTCACAGGTTTCTTAATAGTCATTTGCTGAACAAGCATGCGTTCACCATCTCCTCTTATTGTTTATCTGATAATCGTTGCTCGAGCTCCGCAACTTTGTTCTTCAGCGCGGTAAATTCGCGCAGCATCTCCGGCAGCATTTTTACTGCAATAGCGGAGCGCTGTGCCTTCCTGGCTTCATCTGCCGGAGAACCGAAATACGACTTTCCCGGTTCTTTTATGTTGAAATGAATTCCTGATTGGGCCATGAGAGCGGTGTGGTCTGCGATCTCGATATGGCCTGAAACACCCACCTGACCGCCGATCATACAGTGGGCGCCAATCTTTGTACTGCCGCTGATGCCCGCCTGTGCTGCAATGACCGTATGTTCGCCGATGCTCACGTTGTGTGCGATTTGGACAAGGTTGTCTATTTTCACGCCGCGATGGATACGGGTATCTCCCATCACCGCACGATCGATGGTGGTGTTGGCCCCGATCTCTACATCGTCCTCAATGACCGCGATACCCATCTGGGGAATTTTTTCGTACGTGCCGTCCGGTTTCGGAGCAAACCCGAATCCATCCGAACCGATTACCGCACCGGAATGGAGGATCACTCTCCTGCCAACGACACATTGATGGTATACCACCACATGAGGATAGAGGAGGCAATCGGATCCGATCTGAGCGTGTTTTCCAATAATGCAGCCTTCGCCGATTTTTGAGTTCTCCCCCACCACCGCATCATCGCCTACCACCGCATACGCACCGACTGAGACATGATTTCCCATGACCGCATGAGGTGAAACGACCGCAGTCGGGTGGATACCGGAGGTAAACGGGTCGATTGACGGCGACAGACGTTTCAGCATTTGGAGAAACGAGAGATAAGGATCGTCGACGCGAATAAAAACGCAGGACGCCTGCCCTTCATATTTTTTTAGATCGAGCTTTCGGGATACGAGAACTGCCGTGGCATTGGTTGTGTCGAGGTGTTTTTCGTATTTCGGGTTGGCCAGAAAGCTGAGACATCCGGTTGTCGCATCTTCAATTTTTGCGACACGTTCGATCTCCGGCCGAGCCTCAATCCCGCTGCCAACAACTTCCCCGCCAAGCCACTCTGCAATTTCACGAATGGTCATAAGTCATGTGCATTATTTTGCGCTGGACGGAGCAGTGGTCGGTACCTTGAGTTTCTCGTATACTTTTTGTGTCAGGTCGTATTTTTCATTTGCGTACATCAAGAGGATATCGCCGCTTTTATCAAAGACGTAGTCGTACCCTTCTTCCCGTGCGATATCCTGTACCGCTTTAAAGACACGATCCTGGACCGGTTTCATCAGTTCGTTCTGTTTATTAAACAGCTCGCCATTTTGTCCGAATTTTTGCGTCCGGAAATCGACGATCTTCTGATCCATCTCGCGCAGCTCGCGTTCCGCATCTGCCCGGCGCTGTTCGGTCATGATCAGTTTGCGTTTATCATAATCATCGAATTTATTTTTCCACTCCGTTTGCATCTTATTCAATTCCTGCTGCCATTCGGCAACGAACTGATCGAGCTGTTTTTGGGCATCCTGTGCATCCGGAAGCTGTTTCATAATCGCTTCAGAGTTAAAATAGGCGATCTTTGTCTGTGCAGTTGCCTCTCCCGCACCAAACAAAAGCAGCATGGCGGCCAGAGCCAATAGGTTCTTCATGAGTTCTTTCTCCATCAATCAAACGTTGGGAGATCCGAGTATTTATTTTGCATCTTTTGATTTCGTTGATGCCGGGGCTGCATTGCCTCTCTTCAATTGATCGATCACTTTATAGGTCAGGTCAAACTTGGTATCTGCATACAGGAGATTCGTTGCTGCTTCCAGTTTGTCAAATACATAATTGAATCCATCTTCTTTTGCGACTTTTTCGATGACTTTCATGACCCGTTCCTGAATGGGTGCGAACTTCTTTTCACGCATTTTCACCGCTTCACCCTGCTGTTGATCAAACTTCTGGAATTGATACTCCCGGGCTTTCTGCTGGAGATCCTGAAGGGCTTTTTCTTTGTCTGCCTTTATTTTCGGATCGAGAAGAGCCTGTTTTTTCTGGTAATCTTCCAAACCATCCTGGAGTTCCTTCCCCATTCGTTCGAGCTCGTCCTGCCATCCTTTGATGGTTGTTTCAAGTTCTTTTTTCACTTGCTGGGCTTCTGGAAGTTCGCGCAAAATAGTTTCAGAATTCACATATGCAATCTTGACGGGTTGTGCCAAGCCGATAGATGCAGCAAATACGACCGCGGCGGCGATACATAGGATTTTTTTCAAGTGGACCTCGTTTATTATTGTGAATGAATGTTCAACTACGATGACTATTTAAATTCTATAAAGATTTCCCGAATTGGAAGTGAAATTTCCATCCCGGTGCGGGAGCGTTTGGTGTTGCCCCGTCATATCCATACCCATAATCGAATCCAATCATACCGATGGGATTGACCAGGAGCCGGACACCAAATCCTACGGACCGGCGAAGGTCGTTTAAATCCATAATGGTATGGTCGAGCCAGACATTTCCTGCTTCGGCAAAGAACAGCGTGTAGATCGGGATGGGATTGAGTGCCAGTGCAAAGCGCAGCTCGGTGGTGAATTTCACCATGGCTTTACCGCCGATATTGCCGAAATCCGGTCCGATGCTGCGGTCGTCATAGCCGCGAAGCGGCGTCACGGCAATCTGCCCCAGGCCTGTTCCACCCATATAAAATAAATCCTGGTATGGAATGTACGAATCTTTATCAAGACCAAAAATGAGTCCGATGAGATTGGAACTCATCAACGTGATCCGGCCGGTAGGAGTTAATGGAACGTACCAATCCGCATTAAACACATGCTTATGATATCGCGCCGCTTGAATTGCTCCGCCGAATTTCGGCCCGCCGTTGATATCTGTCAGCAGCGAGAAACTGGAACCCCTGGATGGAAAAATCGGGCTGTCCGTGCTGTTCCGCGAAATGACCTGTGAAATGCCGATCTGGGTTGTCGTCCCTTCATAGTAATAATCATAGGGAGTCGCTGTCCCAAGGGAATGATATGAGTTTTCCTGAACGCGCAGCGTCCAGTCGCCTCTGAAATACATATCGGGCCACTTGAACCGGCGTCCGATGCGGATTGAGGCTCCGCGGTAATGAAGGTCCGCATAATAGGATTGATAGGTATCAAAGATGCTGAATCCAAACAAGGTGGGCGTATCGAACATCCATGGCTCGGTGAAACCGACCGAGAACGTCCGGTAATAATTGCTGACGCCAAATTGATAATCAAAGGTCATCGATTGACCGGCGCCTCCGCGAAGCGGTTCCGACAATGAAAAATTGTTGAATGACAATCCGAGCCCGCCGCTGAAACCGAAAGCGCCGCTGTACCCGACCGACATGTTGAATGTATCGCTGGATTTTTCTTCAACCGAATATTCCAGCTCAACGGTTTTATCATCGACCGGACGAACATCCGGCTTGAGTTTTTCAGGATTAAAATAATTGAGCTGCTGCAGCTGACGCAGACTTCGAATGATAAGCTGGCGGCTGAAATAATCGCCGGGCTTGGTGAGTAATTCCCGGCGGATCACTTTCTCGTAGGTCTTCGTGTTGCCGGAAATAAAGACGCGGCCGACACGGAATTGATTTCGCTCATGCACCTGCAACGTGATGTCGAGGCTGTCATTGGCGACGACTTTGATATCAGGTTCCACCTGAAAATAGAGATAGCCATTGTCCGCATAGAGCGATGTCACATCGGATTCCTCTTCGTTCCGGTGCAGATTTTGATCAAACTTTTCCTGATTAAATATTTCACCCTGTTTGATTCCGAGCCGTGCATTGAGCACCTCGGACGGATAAACCGTATTGCCTTCCCAAAAGACATTCCTCACAAAAAATTGCTGTCCTTCCGAAAGATAGATCGATATAGTCAGGTATTGGTGCGAGGGGTCATACGTCAAAGAATCGGAAAGAATTTCGATATCGCGGAATCCATTCTTTCTGTAAAACGCCAGGAGAAGATCCTTATCTTCCAGATATTTTTTCTTATCGAATTTGTTGGTTTCCCAAAATTTCCACCAGGTCCTCTCGCTTGTTTCTTTCATCTCGCCCCTCAGGTCGCCTGCCGTGAACCGTTTATTCCCATGAAAGCGGATATAATCGACTTTCACTTTCGGCCCTTCATGGACGACGATGTTTAACACCACCCGGCCGGTTGAATCGTTCACCGGAATCAAGGCCGGTTTAATCTGGGCGTTCAGATATCCGTCCGAATCGTATTGATTCTTCAACACACGAATGACCGTCGTGAGATCCTGCGGTGTAATAATCTGGCCTTTCATGAGATTGATTTTTTTCAGGATATCATCCTGATCCAATTCGTCATTGCCGGTGACATCAATACGTTCTAACCTTGGATTTTCCTTCACCTTAATCAACAGGTAGACTCCGTCCTGCACGCGATTTTCTATGAAAATTTGAACATCATCAAAAATACGGAGGTTGTGCAGTCTTTGAATAGCCAGTTTTGTCTGTTCGCTCGGAATGGTGATATCACCGCCGATTTTTAAACCTGTATTGGCAATAATCGCAGCGGGCTCTCCCGATCGCTGTCCTTCAACGCTGATACCGAGGATTTTATAAACCTCTGGTTTTGGCATTTGATTCTGCCCAAACGCAATTCCGGGGAGGAATAATGCGAAAATGAAGACGAGAAGACGTTTATGAGTTCGAGACACTTTTCTTCAACCTTTCAATAAACCAACCGGATCGTCTTTTGGGGGACTGCTGAACTTGCTCACTCACCATACCAAACCGGCGTTCACGCGACTGGTAATCCGCAATCGCTTCATAGAGATGCTTCCTTCGAAACGCAGGCCAGAATTCATCCGCTACGAACATCTCCGAATACGCTGATTGCCAGAGAAGGAAATTACTGAGCCGCAGCTCGCCGCTTGTGCGGATAAGTAAATCGGGATCCGGAATGGAATTTGTTGCGAGATAGTGACCGACCGTTTCTTCTGTAATTTTTTCTTTTTTCAACACACCAGACTGGACATCCGCCGATATTTTTTTTATGGCATGCGTGATATCCCATCTTCCGCTGTAACTTAACGCAAGCACCAGCGTGAGGCCGGGATTATCCTTCATCATATCCATGGCATCGCGCAATTCTTTGGCAACATCGCGGGGCAGAGAATGGAATTCACCGATTACTTTGAGACAGACTTCATTCTGATGCATCCGGTCGCGTTCATCCCGTAATGCCTTCACCAGCAAGCGCATCAGCATCGAGACTTCATCCTGCGGGCGTTTCCAGTTCTCTGTAGAGAACGTGTAGAGTGTAAGATATTTTATCCCGAGCTGGGCGCACGCTTCGATGATGTCCCGAACGGAATTCACGCCTTCATTATGACCGGCAATTCGCGGTAAGCCGCGCCTTTTTGCCCACCGCCCGTTTCCATCCATGATGATAGCGATGTGCATCGGCAAAGGGCCGAATGCGATAAGCTGATCCTGGTGCTTCTTATCGATCCCCGTTGCCTTTGCTAACGGCACATTTTCTCCAAATTTCTAATCTTCACTTGCATGGGTTTGTAAATTTAACCTTTTTTGGAACGATAGTCAAAAGAAAGCATCTAATAAGAGTGAACAGCCGAGCGTGCGGGGGTTGATTTTCGAATTCTTGACTGCCCCTGTAAAAATGGTTATATTGACATGGAAACTTTATTTCTCGTATAACCGTTCATGACGTATGAAGTAAGACGTTGAGCGCTGAGAGATGGTTCCGTTATTGAGGAAAATCGTATGGAAGGAAATTTTTCAAATAGAGTACAGGATGTCATCCGGCTCAGCCGTGACGAAGCCCTTCGGCTGGGTCATGACTATATCGGCACGGAACATTTGCTGCTGGGAGTAATACGCGAAGGGGAAGGCATCGCCGTTAAGATTCTTCGCAATCTCGGCGTCGATTTATATAAATTGAAGAAAACAATTGAGGATACCGTACGCGCTGCCGGCGGAACGCTGACGATTGGCAATATTCCATTGACCAAACAGGCCGAAAAGGTTTTAAAAATCACTTATTTGGAAGCGAAACTCTACAAATCGGATGTCATCGGCACCGAACATTTGCTGCTTTCTCTCCTCCGCGATGACGACAATATCGCAGCCCAGATTATGCATCAATTCAACGTGCATTACGATGTCGTCCGGAATGAATTGGACAATATCATCTCTGGCAAACCGTCAACCCCTCCCGGCCAGCAGCATGCGTCGGCGGAAAAGAAACAAGACCGGTCAAAAACACCGGTACTGGATAATTTTGGGCGCGATCTGACAAAATTAGCGATAGAAGACAAGCTCGACCCGATCGTAGGGCGGGAAAAGGAAATCGAACGGGTTGCGCAGGTTCTGAGCCGAAGAAAAAAGAATAATCCTGTACTCATAGGCGAGCCCGGCGTCGGGAAATCGGCCATTGCGGAAGGATTGGCGCTGCGGATCGTTCAGAAGAAAGTGTCCCGTGTTCTTCATGATAAACGCGTCGTCACATTGGACCTCGCAGCATTGGTTGCCGGAACGAAATACCGCGGCCAATTTGAAGAGCGGATGAAAGCGGTCATGAACGAATTGGAGAAATCGAAAGATGTCATCCTGTTCATCGACGAATTGCATACCATTGTCGGTGCGGGCGGTGCCAGCGGCTCGCTCGACGCATCCAACATGTTCAAACCGGCGCTGGCCCGCGGCGATCTCCAGTGCATCGGAGCAACGACCCTGGACGAGTACAGGCAGTATATTGAAAAAGACGGAGCGCTCGACCGGCGTTTCCAGAAAATTATGGTGAATCCGACCACGGTGGATGAAACCATCCAGATTCTCCAGAATATCAAACACAAGTACGAAGAACATCATGGGGTCCTGTATTCCGAGCCGTCGATCCAGGCGGCGGTGCGCCTCAGCGACCGCTACATTACCGATCGATACCTGCCGGACAAAGCGATTGATGTGATGGATGAAGCGGGTGCACGCGTTCACCTCGCCAATATAAAAGTTCCGAAGGAAATCCTCCAGCTGGAAGAAGAAATTGAAAAAATTCGGCTCTCAAAAAACCAGGTGGTGAAGAATCAGAATTTTGAGGAAGCGGCGCGGCTGCGCGACCTGGAAAAGAAACTGTTGAGCGATCTTGAAATCGCAAAACGGGAATGGGATCTGAAAGCACGGGATACCATTTATAATGTCGATGAGGAGGACTGTGCTGCCGTGGTCTCGATGATGACGAGTATTCCGGTTCAAAAAGTTGCCCAGAGTGAATTCGAGAAACTCCTCAAAATGGAATCGGCGCTCGGAGAGATGGTCGTCGGTCAGGAAGAAGCTATTTCCAAACTCACGAAAGCAATTCGACGCACGCGCGCTGGATTGAAAGATCCAAAACGTCCGATTGGATCCTTTATCTTCCTCGGTCCAACGGGCGTCGGAAAGACCGAAATGGCGAAAGTCCTCGCCCGGTATCTCTTCGATTCTGATGAAGCTCTTATCCGGATCGACATGAGCGAATATATGGAGAAGTTTGCCGTCTCGCGCCTGGTCGGCGCTCCTCCGGGCTACGTGGGATATGAAGAAGGCGGCCAGTTAACGGAAAAGGTACGTCGGAAGCCGTATTCGGTCGTGTTACTGGATGAAATTGAGAAAGCGCATCCGGACGTCTTCAATATATTGCTGCAGGTCCTGGACGATGGAGTTCTGACCGATAGTATCGGCCGTCGAATTGATTTTAAAAATACCATTTTGATCATGACTTCAAACCTCGGTTCACGCGATATCAAAGTGACCGGAGGATTGGGATTCGGGACCGGTTCGCTCCAGGATAAATACAAAACCATGAAGTCGAGCATCGAAGATGCATTGAAGAGAGTGTTCAATCCGGAGTTCCTCAATCGCGTCGACGACACCATTATCTTCCATCAGCTGGAACGGTCTCATATCTATAAGATTATCGATATCGCCACGAAGGAACTGTTCAGCCGCATGACCTCCCTGGGAATTACCATTGAACTGAGCCAGGAAGCGAAAGATTTTCTTGTCGATAAAGGATATGATCCGGCGTTTGGTGCACGGCCGCTCCGGAGAGCGATCATGAAATATATCGAAGATCCATTTGCCGAAGAAATCCTTAAGAAAACGTACGCACATGGAAGTACGATACGTGCTAATTTTGATAAGGAAAAAGAAGAACTCGTGTTTGTGTCTGCTGATAAAGAACCTGAAAGCCATCAGCAGGAGAAACACGATGAAGAAATCATCGGCACCAAGTAATTTGCGTCAATTCTATTACAAAAATCCCTCGGTCACGGCCGGGGGATTTTTGTATCTATCATGCAATCCATAACGGCATTGTTACCCGGCGAGAGAGAGCTGTGACCGTACAAACACCGTCCTATATCCTGTTCTATAAGCCCTACGGCGTTCTCTCGCAATTCACACGTGAAGCGGGCCATCTGTCACTCGCAGACTTCGGACCATTTCCCAAAAATATCTATGCTGCCGGCAGGCTGGATGCCGACAGCGAAGGCCTCCTTTTCTTGACGGACGATGCGGATATGAACCACCGCCTGACGGATCCAAAATTTGAACATGAGCGGACCTATCTCGTCCAGGTTGAGGGAGTGATGGATGAACAAGAACTTGAACAACTTCAGAAAGGCGTCTTGATCGAAGGGAAACTCACGAAACCGGCAACCGTAAAGGTTTTGACCGGCGAACCCGATCTGCCCATGCGTGCCGTTCCTATCCGATACAGGAAAACCATCCCTGCGTCCTGGATAGAGCTCGTGCTGCACGAAGGACGCAATCGCCAGGTAAGGAAAATGACGGCATCCGTCGGTCACCCGACCTTACGGCTGGTTCGTACGTCCATGACCTTTCTCTCACTCGACGGACTCTCTCCGGGGGAACATCGCCCGCTGACCGTCGACGAACAACGTGAATTATTCAAATTACTCCACGCCTTCTAAGTTCGATTACAATTTCTCCAGAAGGTAATTCGTTATCAGTTCAAATAAATGAAGCCGGGTCGTGCCCCCCCGGATGGCGTGATTCCGGTTAGGGTAGAACATCGTGCGGAATTGTTTCCCCGATTTCTCCAGCGCATGCACAAGCTGGATGGTGTTCTGCCAGTGGACGTTGTCGTCTGCGGTTCCATGAATGATCAACAAGTTCCCTTTTAGACGATCGGTGTATTCCAACGTTGAACTTTCCTTATATCCGTCAGGATTCTCCGTCGGCAGCCCCATATAGCGTTCGGTGTAGATATCATCGTATAACCGCCAATCAGTGACCGGCGCCACGGCCACCGCAGTTTTAAAATAATCAGATCCCCTCAGGAGAGCGGAGACCGCCATATATCCGCCGTAACTCCATCCCCAGATTCCTATGCGCGAAGAATCCACAAACGTGAACGTATTCAGATATTTTACCGCTTCTACCAGATCGTTCACCTCCCACAACCCAAGGTGATGATACACTGTTTCCTTAAATGCCTTTCCCCGCCCGCCGGTGCCGCGTCCATCGACGCTGACAATAATATAACCCTTCTGAGAAAGCAGTTGCTGCCACAGGCCGGTCGACTCTCCCCATGAATTCGTGACGGACTGAGAACCGGGCCCGCCATAGACATCAAAAAGGACCGGGTATTTTGTCCGCACGTCGAAAGGAGTTGGTTTTATCAGAGAGCCGTTGAGTTCAATCCCGTCGCTTGTTTTAAAAGTGAAATATTCCGTTTTATTCAGCTGATATTCGTTGAGCGAAGGAATGCTGTTTTCTTCTATCATCCATTTTGATTTTCCTGTGATATCGAAGAGTTCCGTCTTGACTGGTGTGGAGGTACTGGAGTACTTATCTATATAAAAGCGAGCATCCGGTGACATATCGATGGAATGTGAAAATCCATCCCTGGTCAGTTGCTGCATGTTGTTCCCGTCCCAGCCGACGACAAAGAGCTGCTGTTCTCTTGGAGTTTTTGCTGCTGCGGTGAAATAGATCAATTTGCGATCTTCATCGACCTGTTCAAGATCTCGGACATCCCACTTCCCTGCGGTCACCTGGTTCAGTTGTTTGCCGTTCAGATCGTATCGGTAAATATGATTATACCCGTCCTGTTCGGAACATTTTAAAAATTGGTTGTCCTTTTTGAGGAACCGGAGTTCATGTCCTTCTTCGATCCATGTCTTTGAATTCTCCCCGAGGAGCATCCTCGTCGCGCCCGTATTCCTATTCCCTGCCAATATCTCGAGTGTGTTCTGAAGCCGGTTCAACCGCTGAATGGCAAGCGTCTGTCCATCCGGAAGCCATTGAATCCTCGGCACATAGATATCATCATCCGGGCCAAGGTCCATCCATTGAATGATCTTTGACTCCAGGGAAACCACTCCAATTTTCACAATGGAATTCGGATCGCCGGGCTGGGGATATTTCATGACAATCTCTTCTCCGCTGTTCGCCATATAGTTCATCATTTTAAAATCCGGCACTCGACTCTCATCAAGCCGCCAGAAGGCGATATGGATTCCATCGGGCGACCATTGCCATCCGTCCGAAATTCCAAACTCTTCCTCGTATACCCAGTCGAATTTTCCATTAATCACATGCGCTGCCCCGTCGGTCGTCAGCATGGTCTCCCTGCCGGAAGCGATATCCAGGAGCATCACATTATTGCCTCGGACAAAACCCAGCAATAACCCATCCGGAGAAAATTTATGATTGAACTGCGGCTCACGAACATTGGTCAAGCGCTGCAGTGTCTTTTTCCGCAGGTCATACAAAAAATAATTTCCTTCCGGCGTCAAGCGGGAGAGATATTGTTTGTCCGGCGGTGCGGAGACAAATAGGATTTTATCCTCCTGTGGCGACCATTGATAAGAAGAAAATCGAAACGGCGGGTCATCCGGATGCATCTTGAGTAATGATGCATCGATCCGCAAGCTCCGGGTCCCTTGAGAACACTGGACAACGAAGATTTTATCCGAATTCGTAGCGGAATCAAATCGTTGATAGGAAAATTGCTTCCCGTTCTTCATCCATTGAATACCTGAAACAGCTTTTCCAGAAAATTTTTGCGAATTAAAAATATCGTTGAGGGTGAAGATTTTTTGTAATTGCTGGCCATAAACAAGAGCAGGCAGAATGAATATCAGAAAATTAATACGTTTCATGATAACCCCGTAAACACAGTGTTTGTTGATCTGTTGAACTTACAGAAAAGGATTGTCGATTGACAATAAAAAACCCCTGGCGCACTACCAAACGCCAGGGGCTAGGGAGGCTATCGAACCACCCGCCATGGGGAATGGCAAGTAAGTTCGTTATTGAGAACAGCACTATATACAAAAAGGTTCCTTCGATATATATTGTATATATTATCATCAATTTGCTGGCGTATGAGTAGAATTATTCGTTAATTTCAGCGTTATATATGATATCTATATGATATAAGATAACAAAAAAGGAGAGGATTTCAATGGCAAACACACTCACTATTACGGATAATCGTACGGGAAAATCATATGAGCTCCCTATAGAGCATGATACCGTTCGTGCGATGGATCTTCGCAAAATAAAAGTGACGGATGATGAATTTGGAATGATGACGTATGATCCTGCTTTTATGAATACTGCATCGTGCATCAGCAAGATAACATATATTGATGGTGATAAAGGAATTCTCCGTTATCGTGGTTATCCCATTGATCAACTTGCCGAAAAAAGCAGCCACCTGGAAGTCGCCTATCTCTTAATGCATGGAGAACTGCCGACCGCACCGCAGCTGAAAGAATGGTCTGACGCAATTATGAGTCATTCTGATGTGTTCGATCAACTTCAGAAAGGATTGTCAGGATTTCGTCAGGATGCACATCCGATGGGAATGCTTGCGAGTCTTGTTGCAGCACTCTCAACGTATTATCCGGAATCCCGCAAAATCTCCGATCCCGCAAACAGACAACTGCAGATTCACCGCCTCATTGCAAAAATGCCGACCCTGGGGGCATGGTGTTTCCGACAGAGAAAGGGGCTCGCACCTGTTGCTCCTGAAAAGGGATTAAGCTATACCGGAAATTTTTTACAGATGCTCTACAAAGCAGAAGGACAAAAATATTCACCCAACCCGGTGCTTGAACGCGCATTGGATATTCTCTTTATTCTCCATGCCGATCATGAACAAAATTGCAGCACCAGTGCCATGCGTGCCATCGGCAGTTCTCAGGCCGATCCTTATGTCTCGATGTCCGGCGCATTGAGCGCTCTCTATGGCCCGCTTCATGGCGGTGCAAATGAACAGGTTCTGGTCATGTTAAAAGAAATCGGTTCCAAGGATCACATCCCGGCATTTATCAAAGAAGTGAAAGAAGGAAAAGGTGAAAAACGGTTAATGGGTTTCGGGCATCGTGTTTATAAGAATTATGACCCGCGCGCAAAAATTATCAAACAAACGGCCGATCAGGTTTTTGAAGTGACCGGACGCAATCCGCTCCTGGATATTGCGCTTGAATTGGAACGGATCGCGTTGCAGGATGAATACTTTGTGAAACGGAAATTATATCCGAATGTCGATTTTTACTCAGGCATCATCTATCAGGCCATGGGCTTCCCACCGGAATTCTTTACCGTGTTGTTCGCCATTCCACGTGCAGCGGGTTGGCTGGTCCAATGGCTGGAGATGGTCACCGATCCGGAACAAAAAATAGCACGCCCCCGGCAAATCTATCTTGGCAGCCCGGACCGAAACTATGTTCCTCTGAATCAAAGAGCATAATTCCGCCTTGCTCCTCCGATAGAAACTCCTCCTTTTTCAGTTGCATAAGAGGAGGAGTTTTTGTTTCTTCTTCCATAAGCTTTTCGCGCCCCGCATCAGCTTCCAGACGATGGATATTGAAAAAGCGATTTTATGAAGAATTTTAAACGTCTTCCACTCATTCAGAAGCCAGACCGAAAGCTCTTTTTCCTTATTCTTTCATGTTCCGGAGGCGCCGGGCATCTTCGTGCCGGAGAAGCATTGCACCGTACGGCTCCATTGACCGGTCTTCCGATCCGCACCGAACATTACGACGTTCTTGACCTCACATCACCGTTGTTTAAAAAGCTCTATGCGGGATCGTATCTCCAGATCGTAAACCGGACACCGGAATTATGGGGGTATCTTTACCAGCAGTCCGAACTGAAACCGTATAACAAGAAGGGAATCATCAAACTCTTCGATCAATTGAACTACCGGCGGTATCTTCACACCCTACGCATCCTTCATCCCGATGCGATTCTTTGTACGCATTTTCTTCCGTATATCTCAATTTCAAACAGGGTACGAACCGACGGGATAACCGCGCCCATCTTTGCTATTACGACGGATTTCGACGTCCATCAACTTTGGATTGATCCGCTCGTGAGACAATATTTCGTCTTTCATGAGGAATCGGCGTGGCAACTCCATTCAAAACAGGTGCCGGAGGACCGGATTACCGTCTCAGGAATCCCTCTCATGCCCGAGTTCCGAACAAAAGCCAGGCCCGCCCCGGCGCGTCGGGCGCTCGGTCTGGATGTGCATCGATTCACGATTCTGATTCTTTCGGGCGGGTTCGGCATGGGGCGGTTGAAAGATATCGTTGAACAAACCATAACGACATTGTCCGGTAGTTCAAAAACAAAATTCAACCTTCTGGTGGTGTGCGGGAAAAACGAAAAAGCGCGTTCAGAAGTACGGGCGCTGCGTTTTCCGGGAAACGTCGATGTAAAAATATTCGGATTTATTTCACATATGGACCGGTGTATGGACGCCTCCGATATTGTCATTTCGAAAGCCGGCGGGCTGACGTCATCCGAAGCGATGGCAAAATCACTGCCGATGCTCATTGTTGATCCTATTCCGGGCCAGGAGAGCCGCAATAGCGATATGATCATTGAACATGGCGCCGGGTGGAAGGCGATGAACATCGCCAATCTCTCCTACAAGCTCAAGCATATTCTTGAATCACCTTCGATTCTCACGCACGCACGCTCGGCGACTCACCGCTTAGCCAAACCGGATGCGGCGGAAACAATTCTCAACGATATAGTTGATCATCTCCAATCTCAAAAGAATGCATCACGATGAAAACTCTCCTCAATGATAGTACAATCAACTACCATGAACACGGCATGCCGCAGGGGCTCCCGGTCGTCTTCATTCATGGCTTTCCATTCAGCAGCGAAATGTGGGTACCCCAAATCAATGTCATGCCGAACAATATCCATGCCATTGCGTATGACGTACGAGGTCACGGCGCGAGCGATACCGGTGATGGTCAATATACTCTGGAGATCTTCGTCGATGATCTCATTGCATTGCTCGACCATCTCTCCATTGAAAAGGCGTTTCTCTGCGGTCTGTCGATGGGAGGATACATCGCATTACGGACGTACGAGCGACATCCGGAAAGAGTCCGCGGTTTAATTTTATGCGATACAAAATGCGAACCGGACACGGACTCGGTTAAAATAAAACGCAGTGCGACGATAAAGTCTATTAAATCAACCGGCGTTCCGGCATTTGCTGAAGAATTTGTGAAATCGGTCTTCTGGGAAAAAACCATCGAACGGAATCCCAACGTCATCACATTCATTAAACAGATCATTGGTGCGAACTCCCCGCGCGGGATTTGCGGCACGCTGCTCGCTCTTGCCTCCCGCACGGATACGACCCCTGCCCTTTCATCCATTCACGTTCCGACCTGCATTATGGTCGGCGAACATGATACGGTCACTCCGCCTTCCGATGCCGAGCGAATGCATGCAGCAATTCCCGGTTCGGAGCTCCACATCCTGCCCCACGCCGCTCACATGAGTAATTTAGAAAATGCCGAGGAATTCAACGAGTTTCTTACCGTCTTCCTGAGAAAGTCATGAGGATATCCGCATTGAACTTCACTCTTCCTTCCCCTATATTACAGTGTGTCAATAATATCATTACTGATTTCATGGTGTCCCAATGACTGAACCAAATATCGCTGTCGGTTATGCCCGCAGCACACCGCAGGAACCATTCCGCCGATTCCGGCGGACACGAATGACCGATGCACTCCGGTCTATGGTGAGAGAGACGGAACTTTCGTTAAACGATTTCATCTATCCTCTCTTTGTTGTCCCCGGATCAAAGTTCCGAAAAGAAATAGGGTCGATGCCGGGAATATTTCAGCTCTCCGTCGACGAACTGGTACGTGAGTGCGTCATCGTAAAATCGCTCGGGATTCCTGCAGTGATATTATTCGGCATCCCGGAGCATAAGGACGTGGTGGGAAGCGGTGCCTATGCTGAAAATGGCATCGTTCAAACGGCAATCCGTGCGATTAAACAAGAGGTCCCCGAACTGGTTGTTGTGACGGATGTCTGTTTGTGCGAATACACGTCACATGGCCATTGCGGCATCGTTATCGGGAACGAGATTGTGAATGATGCTTCCATTGAATTACTCGCGAAAGAAGCGCTCACCCACGCTCAGGCCGGTGCGGATATCGTTGCCCCATCGGACATGTTTGACGGCCGGGTGAAAGCGATCCGTCAACTCCTCGACGCCAATGATTTCCAGAATATTCCGATTATGTCGTACGCGGCAAAGTATGCGTCAGGTTTTTATGGACCGTT
>Ga0105104_10001240_pt1 | contig 19217 bp, 37 predicted proteins | sample PPLLaktember2015_3_FD_87034 | JGI IMG/M metagenome (GOLD analysis project Ga0105104, IMG submission 87034) | Freshwater sediment microbial communities from Prairie Pothole Lake near Jamestown, North Dakota, USA - PPLs Lake P7 Core (6) Depth... | ecosystem: Environmental > Aquatic > Freshwater >... | reverse complement strand
GTTGAAGCTGCCCCACTTTGACTTCTTGAAGGAGGGCCGCAATTGGCCAGCGAATATCACGTCGCCCACCGTGAAGTGGAGCGACTCCTTCACGATCTTGTTGCGCATGATGAAGCTGGCATAGGAGGCATACCACAGGGCATTGATCGCCTCATCTACCGTTATGGTGCCGGGAAACCTCTGGTTCAGTCTAGCCAAGGCGTGGATCGGGACAAAGCAGGCAGGCACCACCGATCGGTGGGTCGTGGTGCGGCCAGTCTCCACGATCATCTGAATGATCATCAGGCCGTCCTTCTCGACGTTCTCTCCGGGGTGTGGGTCGGGTGACATGAGCATGAACACCACGTTGCAAGTGCGCTTGCCCGTGTAGGCAAACGCCACCCTCAGATAGGAGCTGTCGCAGTCCGGTATCGCATTCATGCGAGCCTCCATGCTCGCAAGACTGCGGGCCGCCTTTACCGGACCAAGCTCGTTCAGGAGAGGCTGAACACCCTCTACCGCGGCTGGCAGAGTGTCGGCCCCCGGCTTCATCACGTTGGCACAGAGCTTCTCTCTCCGCCTCACCTCTCGCATGACGCGGCTTGCGAAGATGCGGTCCTCAGTCCTTATCGACATCGGATTTCCCCTTGGTCAACAAGGCCTCCTCTGCCTTGGCCAGCGCTGCCTCTGCCTCTGCGATGAGGGGACGCAGGATAATCATCGCGTCAATGAGCTTGGACACGTCGTACGGCTTGGGACTTCTAAGCCACTCGAGGTCGATCTTCTTCCTCTCCTCGAACGCCTTGGCTCTCTGAGAGAGCGCCCTGATGTCACTGACCAGATCGCCGAAGCGGCTGGTCGCGTAGCCCTCTGCCGTGGTAATTTGAACATGGCCGTACTTGTCCACCCACTCGGTGGGTGTACCCTTGAAGTCAGGATCAACCTGCTCTCTGGTAAGAGGGGCGGCAAGTGCGTTGACCACGCTTCCCAGACCGTGGATCACGCGATGCTCGTGAGGGCGGCGCTCTGCGGCCCTTGGCTTGGGAGCAGGTGGCTCGTAGTCCTCTCGCATGGCAAGAGACGCTGCCGCGTAGCGACGCAGCGTGAGGGCCTTCTCTGCCGTAACGTGAGAGACCCCCGCCCTGATCATGACGCTTCCCTCGTTGACGGGAATGCCGTCTGCCGTGAGGCTGTCGATGGCCTCGATGGTTTTCTTCAGGGTAGGAGGCAGATCGTCGCTCTCTCTCACGCCGAGCACGGCCCTCGCCTTCTTGGCCGCCTTGGCAATCTTGAGCTTGACCTTCCTCTCCCTCGCGGGCTTCTCCTCGAGCAACTTCTGACCGTCATGCCAGACGTGGTAATAGCTCCTCTTCGTCGCGACCTCGAACATCTTCTTTGCCAGCTCAAGGTCAGACCCGAGCTTGAGCAGCTCGACGTGCTGCTTCTTCTCGACGTGGTCGTGGCCAGAGATCGCCAGCCAGTCCTGAAAGGCCTCCATCGTAATGAAGAGAGCGCGAGCCTCGACGAATGCCGCAGCCAGCTCGAGGCTGCCCTCTACCCACTCGCCTCTGCGAATGCGCTTGGTTCTCTTGTAGGCTACGTCGATCCTGGAGCCCAGTGCGGCGAGCTGGTCAAGCAGGGGCGAAACTCCTTCTGGCACGAGTCGCGGTTTAGGATTGTTCATAGTCGGTTCTCCTTGTTGATATGGGACATGGCTTGGAGGTCCGGCCACTGGGGTAGGGACCGGACCTCCTCGCTACAGACTGCCTAGGTGACTAGGCCGCCTGAGCTTGCACCGCAGAGGTGTCGAACGAGGGGAAATCCTCGTCGACCTGGAGCATCCAGCGGCGGCCAAGGGACTGTCCCGTGCGCCACGCATTGAACGCCAAGATCATCGCAGCGAGATACTCCCGCTGATCGAAGTTCTTGTCCTCGCGGACCCAGCGATCGACCGTCTTGCGCAGTTGCACAATCGGGTCGTCCGCGGGCTGTCCTTCCTGCTCAGCCATGAGCTGATCGAAGAACTCGTCGGCGACTTCCTCGCCAAACAGGTCGATGACCCGCATGCCGAAGTAGGCAACAACCGGCTTCTTCCCGCCGAGATATTCCACCACCTCTTCCCAGTCGGAAGTGGCACTCTTTGCCGCCTTCTGAGCGTTGGGATAGGAGGGGAGCAGCTCGAGGTTGTCTGCCGGGGAGAACCGCGGCAACTTCGTCGCACCTGCCGGATCGTAGATACCGGCCTTTACCTCCTCGCCAATCCGCAGAACGCGGACCACGATGGGGCTGACGCCGTTCCAGCCTGCCGTCTGCAAAGCAGCGGCAGCGTTGCGAACCTTGCCGTTATCGATATAGGCAAAGAGGTTCGGGATCGGCTCGACGTCGGTGACGACGAACGACGTGAAGGTCTCGCCCGAGATGACGCCAGCGTAGAGACGATGCTGGGCATCCTGGAGGATACCGTTCCTGTCGAAGATGATCGGCTGGCCCGTCGCCTTCCACTGGCCCTTTTGCATCTGCTGGGCGTAGTAGTAAACCGTTGCGGGATCGACCTTGCGGTTGGCACCCGGGCGATTGCGCAGCAGCAAGCTGATGGCAATCTCGGGGGTGATCTGATGCCAGCCCGTGGAGAGAAGGAGAGGGCCGAGATCGGTCTTGGTCCTCGCGGCCTCAACTAAGGCCTCGACGACGGCGTTGACGTCCTTGGGCTTGGGATTTCCCAAGTCAAGGCGGAGAGACGAAGGGTCGGCGATGTCGTATGCCGGCCGTTCGGGTACAATGGTAGAGACAGTCATAGAACGTACTCCTGGTCGGAGGGATGTGACCGTGATGGCTTTGGCGTTATGCCGGTGCCTGGTCTGCCTGCGACTTTGGGAATATAGGATGGAAAGATGAAATTGTAAACGGTTATTTTTAGAAAAGTGAGGCGACTTATGCAGACTCCTTTGGGAATTTGATCTTTAGAAGAGAATTGCTTCCTCTGAATAGAGGCCAAATGTAACACACGTGTTACATTTAGTAGCCACCGATCTTCTTCTGGCTGCTCATGATGCGGTTAAATTCCGCATCCGACTTGGCATTGCGAAGGCGGTTGGTAATGAGAGCGACCTCCCTCTGGTCTGCCTCGATCTGACGCAGCGTGGCGTGGCGATTAGCCTCCCCGATGTGGATAGGGCCAGGCTGACTTTGCTGAGGAGGGCGATACCCTGTCAGCTGCTGGCAGATAGCGGTCACCGTTATTGCAGTCAGGAACGCGACGCCGATAGGCCACCAGACAACAAAACCGAGGAACGCGGCCCCTACCCAGAGAACTGCTGCTCCGTTCATATCTCCTCCTCCTCAGGGAACATTTTAACGAAGTCCTCTGCGCCGATCCCGGTCATGAGAACCTCCCTCTGATCCTTGGTCAGGTCAAAGAGGAGGTCCTGGATCAGGCCGTTGCCGGCTCGCCAATTCAGATACCTGATGTACTGGCCCTGGTTAAGGACGAGCGTCTGAGGAGGCAGCTCCATCATGGCCGGAGGTGTAACAGTGACGCGCCAAGAGCCGTCGTCTAGCTCGGTGTGCTCGCGCTTAGGGCCGCGGCCCAGCTTGTCCAGCAGGTTCATATCTCCTCCTCCTCCGGCTCGCACTCCATGACGAAGATGGATATGAGCTTCCCCGGTGCAGTCTGCTCCAGCACTTGACGAATGTGCTGAGCCAGCACATCCGGGCGGTTTACCTTCCACGAGTCGGAGGTCTCGCCTCCTCTGCTGTTCTTGGTGACGACGCTGATCTCATAGACCTGAGTGATCACCTGAATCTGTTGAGCGGCCTGGCTCATGCTACCCTGCTCTTTACTTTAACCGAGATCACCTGCGTCAGCTGGGTGCAGGCACGGAGCTGGGCCGCGGTCAGCGTAGCCTTAACCTTGGCAGCGTTGAGGGTCTCTCTGTCTGCGACCTCTACGGTTGCGCGGAATACGTGGCCGTCGTGGGCTCCCTCTCCGAGGGCCTCGACCTGGTCGCGTAGCTCCTTCTCGAGGACCTTGAGGTCCGCGACCTGGGCCTTGACCCGGCCGAGCTCGTCTACGAGGAGGCGGTTAGCCTCTCGCACGACGTCTGCGGCAGAGGGGCGGACAGCTTGAGATTGGTGGAAGGTCATTTGTTCAGTTCTCCTGTATGGGCGGTATTGCCCGGTGACTTGTACATGATAATAGCCCATCTACACAGAGATGTAAATGGGCTATTACAACTTTATTTTTCGGCCTCTGGCTTCGGTGTATTCGCCATGTGAAGCTGATAGATCTGATGCTCGACCTCGAGGCCACGGCAACACGTGATGCCGTCTTCGAGGAAGGCGTCGGCTTCGGCCAGGTATCCGTCGTAGTGGCCTGTGTAGGTCGGGTCGCTCGACGCGATGGAGCCATCTGACTCCCGCATGAAGGCGTCGTGCTTGCCGTCGATGGCAGCCCACAGTTCGGCAAGGGCGAAGCTGAGGTCTGAGGTTCGGGTCGTGTTCATGTGACTGTCCTCCTGGTTATGGGCCTGATTGCCCTGACTCTGAGACTATAGCTCAGGTCAGGGCAGAAGTAAACGGTTATTTTTTAGTGATTGGCCTCCTGGGTAGAGGGCCTGACGAGGACGACGGGGACGAAGACCTTGTCGTCTATGAGGACTGTGAAGGGTCCTGCGAGACCAGTCACCTTGCCGACGGTCCAGTGGGAGCCAACGCAGCTGCCGTACTCGACGCTCTGGCCGAGGAGGTAGGGATAGCGGGTCATGTTACTCCTCCCCCTTCCGCCAGCGGCGGCACTTGCGGTTGTAGCTTCCCTGGCCCTTCGAGGCCTGGACGATCCGCCTGGCATAGCGGCGATCCATCAGGGCCCGAGCGGTCTCTGAGCGGCGGGCTGGGGCTTCGTAGCGATCTTGGACGTTCATTTCTAGGTTCTCCTATGGGGCGGTATTGCCCCTGACCCTGTCTATATAGCCTAGGTCTCTGGAGAAGTAAACGGTTATTTTTATCTAGACCCAAATTATTTTGACCCACAGAGGAGGCCACTGGTAAGGAAAAAGGGCGAGGGAGGGATGACCCCACCTCGCCCTTCCTTCAGCTCCCTCTGCCAGCCTTACACCGCCTTGCGGGGATTGATCAGTCTCATCCTGCCACCGAGCGGCTGCGGCTTGCGCTCCGGGCAATCCGCCGGAAGCCACCCGGCATAGAGCGGCTCCTCCTTCCACAGCGATCCGCACGCCGTGCAAGAGGTGATCCCGTCGGAACCGAGCTTCTTTTGGCACTTGACCTGGACTTTCATCTTCATTCTCCTATGGGGCGATATTGCCCCTGACCTGACCTATATAGGACAAGACGCAGGAGAAGTAAACGATTATTTTTATCTCGAGTCAAATTATTTTTGAACCACAGAGGAGGCCGCTGGTAAGGAAAAAGGCCGGTCCAGGTACTACCCTAGCCGGCCCTCCTCGAGACGCTCCCTGTCGCCTTCCCTCGCGGGAAGCCTAGACTCCGGCTTTGTCTGCCTTGCGAGCCTCGTGAGCCAGGATCAGTTCCTTAACGATGTGCGCGACCTGACCCTGGAGGGCCAGTGCCTTCTGCACGTCGCTCTTGGAAGACCAGCCATGCCCGTTGACGTTGACCATGCCGTTGTCGTAGAGCGACACCTTGATGGTGACCTCGAGGCCCTTGTCGCGCGGCGTAGAAACCGGAGTTGCGATTTCCCGGATGAACTCGTTCGTGTTAGCCATTTTTCGTTCTCCTATGGGGCGGTATTGTCCCTGACTCCTTCTATATAGAGCATCCCTCTCGAGAAGTAAACGGTTATTTTTAACTTTCGGCAAATTATTTTGCCTCACAGCCAGGCTCACTGGTAAGAAAAAGGGCCAGCCTAGGAATGACCCTAGCTGACCCTCTCTCCAACTCCTCCAGCAGCCCCTAGCCGCTGACGGTGTACTTGATACCGACGTTCTTGGCCCACGCCGGGGTCATCCACATCATGCTGTCCGGGTCCGGGGAGAGCATCCCTACGATCGCGTCCTTCGAGATGCCGAGGGCGACGAAGAGCTTGATGCGAGGAAGGTTCCCGTCGTCTGCGCGAAGGGTCTTGCCCTTCACCGTGAGGCCCGCCGAGTGCATGCCGATCTTTGCGGTGGAGTGGGCATAGCGAGTCTTGCCCGCGAGCCAGATGTCCGCGCAGATCGATGCGCACATGGTGTCTGCGTCCACGATCGTAGACCAGCCGTTGATGGCGATGGTGTTGGCGATACCGAGGCCGCCGATCACGTTGCCGCCCGGGCTGTCGAGGTTCACGACGATCGGCTTGCCGACGCTGTTGAGCTTGGCTGCAGCAGCCTTGACGACGAGGCCGTCCATGAGGTCGATCTTGCCAGTGATGTCGAGGTAGACGAAGTCCTTGTCGGCGTGGACCTTGAAGTCGGCGGCCTTGGCAGGCGAGGAGAAGGAGCAGATCGCGGCGAGGGCGGCGATTGCGATTTTGAGCTTGGTCATCTTAGTTCTCCGGTTTGAGGGGCGTCTTGCCCTGACTCTGAGACTATAGCTCAAGCCACCGGAGAAGTAAACGGTTATTTTTATCTTTCTTGATTACAAAATGGTAAGGGGAGGAGTCGCCCCCTCCCCCTAGAGTTAGCCCTTGTAGGAGAGCTTGACCCCGAAGGTCCGCAGGACCTCGAGGAGTTCCCGAGCCTTCTCCGGGCTCATCGTGGGCTGCTTCGTGTAGAGCTGGGTAAGGTCCACGACCACCCTGCCCTCATGCTGCGAGCTAGGGCGAACCAGGGACTGAAGCTCCGGGAGGTTAAGACCCTCCACGAGGTCCTTGGCAAGCCCACGGTTCGCGGCGGCCTGCTGCTGCGCCTTGATCTTGGCCTTCTCCGAGTCGACGTATCGCAGGAGCTTCTCCACGATCGACGCATAGTTCCAGGTCCCGTCCTTTCGCTGGGGATAGCTCGTCGTTTGCCCATAGGAGCCCACAGAGAGCGTCGTCTTGCCGGTGGGACGACCCCAGCGGCCCGAGGAGTACGCCTCCTTGTCGGTGACCTGGGAGGTCACGTCGATCCCGTCGATGGTGAGCCTGCACTTCTCCTGGTCGAGGACTGCGACTCGCGTCGCGAAGACGTGGGTTGCGATCGGAACGAACCACGTGAGCTTCTTTAGGATGCGAAGCCGGTTGCGCTCTGCAAACTCGCGGTCGAGCTCGGCTCGGCGAGCCTCCATGCGTACCCGCTCTGCCTCGGCCTCGATGGCCTCTGCGATGACCTTCGCGGCCTGGTGCTCTGCGAGCATGTCTTCGTCTACGTTGTACATTTTTCGTCTCCTGATTGGGCGGTGTTGCCCTGACTCCTCCTATATAGGGGAAGTCTCGACAGAAGTAAACGGTTATTTTTATCTTTCTTCAAAAAAAATGACCCCGCCTTCTGAGGGGCGGGGCTGAGTTGGGTAGGGCCGCAGAAAGGTAGGCTAGGCTTTAGGCGATTGCAGGAACCAGGTCCTCGACGATGTCACGAACCTCCTTCCAGGTCTTGCCGGTCACGTTCATCATGGCCTTGATCATGAGCTTGATGACCTCCTTCTCGCCGCCATCGGCAAGGGCCACCATCGCGGGGTAGGCGCTCAAGTCCAGGACGACGCTCTCCGAGCGATTAACCCGATCGGCCCAGCGCGGGTCGGGGGTCTCGACGTCCTTCTTCAGGACATAGAAGACGTTCTTGCAGGTGGTGTACATCTTCCACGAGTAGAACGAAATTCCCAGCTCGCGGTTCTTGGCTTCCATCGCCTCGACCTTCGCGATGAGGGCCGCTGCTGCTTCGATCTTCGTCATTTGAGTTCTCCATGTTTGGGGGCGGAATGCCCTGGTCTCTCTGACTCTTTGAATATAGGGTAGTTCTCTGGAGAAGTAAACGGTTATTTTCACTTCTCCAGAGATATTTTTTTAGCCCTTGCGAGCCTCCTTCTCGCAGCGCGTGGAACCGGCGTGGTTGACGGCATAGCCGATGCCCTTGGCCGCGATGAGCTTCTCGAGGCAGGTGGCATAGGCCTTCTCGACCTGAGCCGAGGCTGCCTGTGCGGGCGTTGCAGAGGCAAGGAGGAAGATAGCTAGGACAGATGAGCGGATCATTTCGAGTTCTCCTGATGAGTGGGGCCTGCGGGATGCAGGCCCCTTGGGGTAGTTAGGCTGACTGGTAAGTTTCCGAGGTCGGATCGAGGTAGATAGGAAGGTGGTACTCGGAGGCGGTGGCGAGGACCTTGTAGCCCTTGACGATGGCCCAGCGGCGGGCCCCGTTCTCGGTCTTCCAGGTCTTCTTCGACTTGAGGCCCTCTCCGACGAAGGAACAGTAGTGGGAGTGGCCGTCATTGCAAATTTGAACGGTGCGGGTCATTTGAGTTCTCCTGATTGGGCGGTGTTGCCCTGACCATCTGAATATAGGGCATCCCGAAGGAGAAGTAAACGGTTATTTTTAACTTTTCTCAAAAAAAATCCCTACCGGGACAGGGGCCTATCCCGGTAGGGTCGCACACCTGGCACCGCAAACAGGAGTAAACGGGTGCCAGCGGCTGGCTGAAGGCGTTAAGCGGGTGTCAAGGCCGCCGCCTTCAGATCTCGTTAGCCGCGACGGTAGCGGCTGTTGTAGTGGCGGCGCGAGCCTCCGTAGGATCGGACCTTGACGACGTCGGAACATCCTTCGTCGTCGTTCTCGTCGTCATCGAGACTGCGCTCGATGGCCTGGCCCTTGGAGCCCTTGGCGTTGACCTGGAAGGTCACAGCCGTCAGGAGGGCGAGCGAGAGGAGGCAGGCAGTCAGATTGAGGAACTTCATGTTTTCAGTTCTCCTGTGTGGTGGGGAGAGCGGAATGCTCTCCCCTTCTGGGTTACTCTGCGTACTCGAGGGTAACTTCGGTGCCCTCCTCTGCGCCCTTGCAGAGGTCGGCGTAGAGGGTCTCGGCCCGGTCGAAGGAAAACCGGTTGAACTTGGTCTCGGAGACCACCCTCATTTCGGCGCGAGGGCCGGGAGCGGGCTTCTTGACCTTGACGATTGCGTATCTCATTTTCTTCTCCTGGTGTGGGACCCTGCGTCCCTGACCCTCTCTATATAGAGCATCTACTCCGAGAAGTAAATGCCTTTTTTCAACTTTTTCAAACTTTTTATCGCCAGTTCCCGTCACCCTCGAACTCCCCGCGGCCAATCCTGCGGTTCAGCTCGCGGCCTCGCCTGATGTTGCGGCCAAAGAGGAACTGGTCTCCGGCGCAGCGGATCGCTTGCCAGAACAGATAGGCTGCGATGAAGCCGATTATCCATGGCACAGTGGCCGGATTGAAACCCAACATTGAGTAAATGCTCAGGCCAAAGACGGGGGCCACAAAGAGGTGGCGTCGCCACCTCTGCATGAACGTAGTATCGAAGTTATACATGACCTGGTTCTCCTGTTGTGGGACAGTGTTGCCCCTGACTCTGAGATTATTAGGGCATCTACTCCGAGAAGTAAATGCCCTTTTAGAATTTATTTTACGTCGCGTAGGGGCTCTGGTTCGGGTTGATGAGCCGGAAGGTATCCGGCGCGGTCTTCTCGATGATCTTCGTGCTGACCATGTACCAGAGGGCCTTGCTCCGATAGTCGATCCCGAGGTCCTCGGAGAGCTTCGGGTCAAGGGCCGAGAAGTGGTGGCTCTGGTCGGAGCCCAGCTCTTGCATCAGCTTGATCGTCGCGATGCGGGTCTTGCGCGAGGGGGAAACTTTCTTGCCGTACGTCATTTTAGTTCTCCGTGTTTGGGGGCGGTATGCCCTGTCTCTGACTCTCTGAATATAGGGGAAGTCTCAGAAGAAGTAAACGATTATTTTTAACTTTTCTGAATTATTTTTGAGGGCTGCCTACCCGGATACCTTCGACTGGGATTTGGCACAGGGAGGGCGACAGGGAGCGTCGTGGATTGGTGCCATGGTACACCTGGTCCTGACCCCAGCCAGCCTACCAGCAGCCTCCTGCTGCTGAAGAAAAAGGGAGGACCCTGCGGCCCTCCCCTGTAGCCCGTTAGTCGATGGGGTCCTTCTTGATCTCCCCCTGAAGGCTGATCTCCTCTACGGAGAACTGAGTTCCATCCGGGGTCTCGACTGTGTAGAAAATCCCGATGGAGTTGTGCCCGACCTCTGAGGCGATGACCTCCCGAATCTTTCCGGTGACCTGGCGGCCCGTGGGGAAGAGGGAGAAGGTGAGGTCTGAGAAGATTTCGTACTCTGAGGTGAATTTCATTTTCGATCTCCTGAATGGGCGGTGTTGCCCTGACTCTGAGAGTATCTCACACCCAGGGTCAGAAGTAAACGGTTATTTTTATGCCTCCCCAAAGTAGGTGGTGGGGAGGCCGTGGAGGTAGGCGTAGTACGCCAGGCCGTAGGCTGCCTCGTCGGCCTCCATGGCCTGGAGGTCCCAGCGGATCGCCGTAGCCCGGTCGATCGAGTGATCGGACATGAGGCCTGCGATGTGCTCCTCGAAGGAGGCGGCGGCCACTGCGTGGGCCTCGCGCTCGCGCTCGATCTCGGCCTCGACCTCTGCGAAGAGGTCGTCCTCGAGCTTCGCGAAATCGGCGTCGCTGAGGGTGGCCCAGTGCCGATAGGTGTCGGCCGAGGGGCGCCACCCACGAGCATCTTTGTGGGCGTCGGAGAGGATGGAGAGGTCTCGCTTGATCATTTTCAGCTCCTGTTGGTGGGCTTGACTGCCCTGACTCTGAGAGTATCGCACAGTTCGGAAGAGAAGTAAACGGTTATTTTTATCTTTCTGAAAGAAAGTTGCCGGTCGCGCCTCCAATAGGATAAGAGGCCACCGGCTCTCGCTTGTTACTTGGTTAGACGGCACCTGCCGAGTGGCCGTCCGGTCCTAACCAGGGGACCGAGGTGTTCTTTCGCAAACCAACCCACGTAGCTCCCGTCTTTCACCGACTTTCACGGTCTTTGGTCGGGGTGCCTTTTATGCCGGACTGACCGAGCGGTTGGCTTGCGAAACAACTCCTGAATTGGAAGAAGAGGGGTTAGGACTAGACAACTACCAGAGCGAATCGCTCAATTTTCGTCACTGTCCAGTCCTAACCCCTCGGTTCTCTTCTCCTGTCTGGGGCGGGGCGGTATGCCCTGCCTGATGTGAGTAATATAGCACATTCTCAAAAGAAGTAAACGTCTATTTTTATCTTTATGATTACAAATTGGTAACGTGATCAGATGGCACAGGGAGGGCGACAGGAGGGCCAACCTCTTCTCGGGTTGCTACCCTACCTGCCCTCCTCGGCCAGCGTACCAGCGGCCTCCTGACAGAGGCCTCCAGCAGGCTGAGCAACTCCTCTAGCCTCTCCGGTGGCATCACTTCTCCCATGGGGAACGCGAGCCTCCGTTGACGTGACCGGACTTGATCAGCCGGCTCTCCCCGTACGCATAGAGCCGCTTCTTCCAGTCGAGGAGGTCCTGGACCTTGCCGTCGACATGACGCTTCTTCTTCTTCTTGTTCTTCCCACCGAGGCTGACCTCGACCTTGGTCGGCTTGAGAGTCGACCTGGCGAAGGAGGGGCGACCTTTTCTGATCCACTGGTTATGTAGATCGGGCGTCTTGTTCTGATTGTCCCAGCTTCGCTGCAGCGCCTCCTCGAGGAGGATCAGATCATTCTCCAACTTAAAGTCGCGATATCCCTGAGCGATCGCGTCGACATATTCGTCGCTCGGAGGAAGCACGCCTTCCGAGCTGTGCTTATAATACATCGCCTTCTCGACTTTTCCGTTAATCTGCAGGGTCAGATACTTCTTAATATATAACCCCGACTCGTCTCTTCGATATCCCTCGTATCCGTCGAGGCGACGCTCGTCCTCTTCGGAAATTCGCCACAGTCCGCCCGACACGAAGTCGTTCTTGCTCGTGCTCCACTCCACGTCAGCGACGCGTCGGAAGATGAGCAAACCGTTGTTGACGCGAAGGTGGCTCACTGGCACGGCGTCGGGTGCGCGGCGACGCATTTCTGCGTGGTTCATATTTCGGCCAAAGGCCCAGTAAAGTTTCATATCCAGTTCTCCTGTTTGACTAGGGGCTGGCACCATGCCAGCCCCACTCTTATAGTCCATCCTCAGAAAGAAGTAAATGCTATTTTGCACCGCCTTTCTTCTTCGTCGCGGCCTGCGACTTTTCCTTCTCCTTATCGGCGTCGACCTCCTTCAGCTCTCCGATCTCGATGAGAGCCTTGACGAAGTTCTCGACGCTGTCCGTGGGGACGACTCCTCCGCTCACCATCATCACGCTGTGAGCCTTCTCCTTCATGAACTTCTCGTCGCTCGCGTTGGCGAGTGTGAGGTGAGCCTCTCTCATCTGATGAACCAGGTCGCTGGCGTCGTCAGCCTCGTAGAGGTCGCCCACGTATAGCACGCTGATATTCTTCTTCATGGCTTAGGCACTCCTTCGCATTTGAGTTGAGGTGGAAGCGGAGAAGAAGTCTCTCCGCTCGGTGAGGTACGCCTTCTCTGCATCGTCGCTTCCGATGAAGCTGAGAAAACCTTCGAGAGTTTGCGGCGCCGCGAGGATGGCGTCGATATTCATTCCGGTCTCTCCCGCCTTGGCGCACATCTTGAGGCAGGTGCGGACCCACATTTCCGTCTTGCGAGCGTCCGTCGTGCCTTGATGCTGCCTGAACTCGATCGTCGAGTGCTGGCGGAAGGCGAGGAGATTAACGGCGCGGTAGCGATAAGAGCCGCGAACGTTCGTGGTGGCGAAGTTTAAGATCCCAGTTGCAGAGGCAACCTCGGAGAGATTAGTCGCGAGACGCATCGCAGGAAGATTAACGCGATGCGGCTGGCACCAGTGACTGATCCCGCGGCGGCGGCTCGGGCTCATGAAGCTGTCGATGGCGTCTGCGAAGTGCCAGGTCAGAGTCATGATATTCCGAAAGAAGTTTACGTCGCGATGGCTTGCGCCCACGTGAACGTGAAGGCCACACTCCTTCGTGATGGTCGAACCGATCCGGTTCATCACGCTGCAGACCTTGTGAATCGAGGTGAGGCCAGCCTCTCCGCGAAGCACCGGGGCGACAGCCTCGACGACTCGATCGTAGCCCATGCCGCGGGTCAGCAGGCTTCCGTCTGTGACCAGCTTCCAGAAGGTCCTCGCCGTGTGATTGAGGCTCTCCTCCTGGCACATGACGCCCTCCGCCTGGATCATCTGCGCCAGCTGATAGCGAGAGGTCCCGCGGGGAAGGATGGCCTCGATCTCGACCGCGAAGGTATCGGTCGCATCCAAGGACATCGTAGGGGCGAAGAACGGAGCGACGGTGTTCCGCAGCCAGGCCACCTTGGCCCGGGCATCTTCTCTGCGCATGTGGAAGTGTGAGCGAACTCGCACTCCACGGATACCGCGGGACTGGGCGGTGGGAACGAGGCTGTTCCACTCGGCCAGGAGGCGGCGAAGTTCTCCCATAGGACGGGGCATTTCAGTTCTCCAAGTTTGGGGCGGTGGGGTTGTCCCTGCCCTGACCATCTGAATATAGGGGAAGACGCCTGACTTGTAAACGGTTATTTTTAACTTTTTTTGAATTTTCTTTTGACCTTACCAGAGTAAGGAGGAGGGCCAGTGGCCCTCCTCCGATTCATGAACTTCAGACTGCGGCCTCTGAAGCAACACGAGGACTTCCCAGCAAGGGAACTTTCGTGATGAAACCCACCTTGTATGCAGATGCCACGGTGAAAACGAACTCAACCCCAAATTCATCGTGATTGTCATGGTTCGGACCCTGGCTCTCGGTAGCAACCCTGATCTTCTTCATGACACCACCAGGAGTGACACCGATCAAATCAGCCAGCTTCTTTACCCATTCGTCGAACTCGGCCTTTCGCTCCAGGCTTGGATAAAGACGATGAACCCAGGTGCCATGAGCACCAAACTTCTCCGCCATCAACCCGAAAGCCACGTCCATCGTAGCCGGATTCCACTTCCAATTATTGACATTCGACATTTTCAGTTCTCCTGTGTTTGGGCCTCGGCCCGTTAGGTCGGGGCGGTTGCCCTGACCTTCTCTATATAGGACATCTCCATCGAGATGTAAACGGTTATTTTTAATTTTTCTGAATTTATTTTCCCTTACCCGAGTAGGATAGGGGCGGCAGGCTCCAGCCCGAGATCGGGCTGTAGCGAACCAGGAGGTCCCCGGCGGTTTTCCCGTCGTGGGAGAGCCGCCAGACGCTGGCCTCGAAGCCGGCCTTCTTGCAGAAGGCCTCGGCCTCCTCCAGCGTCTCGAACTGGTAGCGAAGGCCGAAGTTGTAATGGTCCACGAGGTACATCACGCTGCCTCCTTCTGGCGGTTCTCATACTTCTCCTCGGCGCAGCGGGCGCGCCACCCCTCGACATAGTCGCAGAGGGCGAAGGTCCCGAGCGAGGCCTTGGGATCGCGCGGCTTGTGAGTAAGTTTGTCGTTGTAGCCGCGGCGGAAGTCCGAGGAGCCGCGGGCGAGCTGGGCGGGAGTCATCATCTTAGTTCTCCGGTTTGGGGGAGAGGCTCTCCCCTGACTCTCTGAATATAGTACATCCCATCCGAGAAGTAAACGGTTATTTTTAACTTTTCTGAATTTTCTTCTTCGGCCTCTCGCGAGGTAGCGGCACCGCCTCCTCCTGAGGAACTTTCCTGGCCTGCTCGTCCCTCTCCACGGCGATCTTGGTCCTCTGCGCCCACCCGCCCTCCTCTGCGGAGGACCTCTGATAGGCCACCACGCCGGAGAGGTACAAGACCGGGAGGAGCACGAGGGCCCACGCGATCTTCCTCTTGCCGCTATCGGTCATCGCCGCCTCTCCTCGAGGGCGTCGCACGAGGCAAGGATTGCCTCGAGCATCTTACCCGCGAAGGGCTGCCGGCGGACGTCCCGGGCTGACCAGCTGTACTTGGTCTCCCAGGTCCTGATCTCCTCCACGAGGACCTTAAGCGCAGCCTGGTCGGCCGTGAGGAGGGCGTCGAAGAGCGCGTCCGCGATCTTCTCGGAAGAGGTGCGGTTCATGCCGCCCTCCCGCAGTTGATGAGGTTGGCTCTCTCCCGCATCAGGCGGGAGGCCACGTTGAGATACTCCGCGGCCCGGGCGTGAGAGTTGGCCTTGTGCGCGAGGAGCAGGTTGTTCTTGATCCTGACTGCGAGAAGCACGATCTCGTTGGTGCGGTCCATCTTAGTTCTCCTGGTTTGGAGGAGAGGTTCTCCCCTGACTCTTAGAATATAGGGCATCTACTCCGAGAAGTAAATGCCCTTTTAGAATTTATTTGTAATAAATTTCACCTCCGGTGTCGAGGACGACTCTAGCGTGGAGGGATCGCAGTCGCTCGCTGTAATAGCCGGAGAGCCAAGCGTAGTTGTCCTCCCCGTGCCATCCACACGAGCGGGCGTGGCTCTCGAGTGCCTCTCTGGTTGCCTCTGCGGGCTGGTTCATCCGCCAGTAGGCGACGCCAGCCTTGTGGGCGGCGATCATGGTGGCTTCGGTTACTTCGGTCATCTGAGTTCTCCAGGTTTGGGGGAGGAAATCTCCCCTGACCCTGAGACTATAGCCCAAGCCAGGGGAGAAGTAAACGGTTATTTTTAGTAATCTTCCTTGGAGAGAAGCTCGGCCCACACGGCCACCACCTCCTGCTTCATGAGGTTGGACTGCATGGAGGTGGACCGCTCCGGATACTGCGCCCCTCTCAGGACGAAGCCGCGAACCTGGTCCATGATCTTCTCTGCAGAGGTAGGCTCGCCTTCCATCCAGGCCAGGAGAGACTTCCCGACCTGAAGGCGGGCCGCGGCCCGGAAAGCCTGGCTGGACCACTCGAAGGCGTAGGCCGGGTTCTGGGAGAAGCTCTCCGCGAAGCGGCTAAGGCCGCCCTCGGCGTCGTTGACGAGTTCGCGGGCGAAGTTCTCGATGCGAGAGAGAGTAAGCTTGGTCATTTTAGTTCTCCTGGTTTGAGGGACCCTGCGTCCCTGACTCCTCCTATATAGGGAAGACCGAAGAAGAAGTAAACGTTTATTTTCTTCTTCTTCGGTTAATTTTTGGTAACCTAGTCGAAGACCGCGATGACTTTCGCGAGATGAAAGTAGCGAGTCTCGATCCACTCCTGCGCTTCCCGCTTGGAAGCTGCCTTAACCTGCTCCTTGGAAACCACGTAGCGGCCTCCGATCTCGATCTGGAAAACGACCTCGTACATCTTAGCTCTCCTGGTTTGGGGCGGTATGCCCTGACTCCTTCTATATAGGGCATCTACTCCGAGAAGTAAATGCCCTTTTAGAATTTATTTTCAGATCAGTTCCTTCGCCACTACCACGTCGCAGAACCTCTTGGGCCGCGCCCCACCTACGTAGCGGGCCTGCACCACCTCTAGGCCGAGGGCCCGAAAGTCGTGGCGGTCCAGCCGGGACACGTTCCGCCACCCGCAGTCGCGAAGCTGGCTCGGGACCTGGCTCACGGGCATCCCCGCAAACTCTCGCCCGTCGTACGTCTGGTAGCGGCCAGGCCACTTGCAGATCGCCTCTATAACCTTCTCCTTGGTGAGCATCTTAGGTTCTCCTGTTTTGGGGGACCCTGCGTCCCTGACTCCTCCTATATAGGGGAGAAGGAGGAAGAAGTAAACGATTATTTTTATCTCCAGGATAAAAATAACCGTTTACTTCTCGAGGCGGATGTGGTATGCTTCCTTCACGAAATGGGAATGAGCCTGTGCCGGGAGCGACCGCTTCACCGAGGGCCCACGGCGCGGCTGCCTGTTTTTCGGCCAATATTACAAATTGGTTATTTTTGTAAATGGGGGTTTACTTCTCTATTCGGATGTGCTATATTGGATATGATGGACAGGTGGCCGCGATGGCTGCCTCGGAACTGTAGGTATTCTGGTAGGCACTACCCCGGTACCTCCGCCTGATTGGGAGGTAAAATGGTATCCACGAGCGCCGCCTCGCGGCAAACAGTGGCCAAAATCAAAAACAAAATTCAGGGCGCGCGCACGGCAAAGTGTGGCCAAAATCAAAACAACATGGTCCAGCTCAGCGCGGCGCGCCGGCGTCTGGCCAAATCGAAAATCGAAATCTCCAGCGCACGCGGCGCGGCTCGCGGCGGCTTGACAACAAGTGGCTCCTCGCGAATTCGAAATCTCGGCGCGAGGCTCGCGGACTGCACGTCGCGTAGCCCGCGGCGTATCATCACACACAACAGCTCGACAAAATTTTTTCGCGGCGCGCTCACATTTGAACTGGAATTTTCCCTCATCAACCTGTATGCTGCACAACAGCATACAGGTTGATGAGGCAGCCAAGAGCCAATCGCCTGGAATCGCGCGCAGCACATCTCAGATCCAGATGATCCAGCGTCAAGGATCAAGCGCGGCGTCTCAGCGCGCGGACCGCGGTCAACGCACCGAGGCGCGAGGTCCGCGAACCATGGAAAAAGTCAGGGGCCTCGCGAATCGTGAGAAATGTCAGGGGGCTCGCGAACCGTGGAAAAAGTCAGGGGCGTCTTGAAACATGATGAGCTTCAAGCGCCGTGGGAAAAGTCAGAGCCCTAAACCATTGGATAGCGTCACGATACTTTGGTCCATGGCACATGGCGGCGAATCGCGCTACACCTCTCACTGTCAAGCGCAAAACAGGGGATGGAAAATGTCACGGACAGATTGGGCAGCCCTCATCACCGCTCCGGTATGCGAGTACGTCGCCTTCGTCGAGCTAGAGCGCTTCGGACTTCGCCCCTACCTCCCTCAGATCCGCAAGCGGTGGCCGTCGCCATCGGGTCGCGGTCATACCGCCAAGCTGCACCCTCTGTTTCCTCGCTACCTCCTCATTCCGATCGCGGACGCCAACTCGCCGGCCATTTACGAGGCCCGCGGCGTGCTCAAAACGAAGCCCGTTTTACGCGACGAAAACGGGCGTCCGTGGAGGTGCCCAGCGAAGGTCGTGGAGGCAATCAGGGAGGGAGAACTTAAAGGGGAATTTGATGAAGTACTCTCCAAAGGGGATATAGTCCGGGTCGCGGATAGCTTCCTAGAAAGGGTAAGCTCGATCATTTCTACTATGGAGAGCACCGGTAACAATCTTTCGCGGGTTCCGGTCGTGGAACTCTTGGTTCCCCTGCTGGGAGGAGCCCGCGCACGAGTGTCATCGAGCAGGGTTTCGAGGTCCGTTTGAGGCTGTTTTGAAGGTCACGGCAGTGAGGCCCGGTGGTGGTTCCCGTGAAATTTTTGGGGTCAAATCTTTCTGGTGAGCCAATGACATGAGGCGACTTGTAGGCACTGGACAGGAGCTTTGAGACCCCTGACATGAGCCGCCTCGCGTAGCCCGTCGGCTGCGACCGGTTAGGAGTGGTCAGGGTCATGAAGGTCATGATATTCCAACTTGGAGCCATCGGCTGAGCTGGGTCATGAAGGTCATAAAGGTCATGATTTTCTACTCCTTCCAAAAAACCTAATCATACCCCCTATTTCTAATTGTGGGTTTTTGAAAATATATACTTTTGGTATATAATTGGTATAAATAGAAAATCATGACCTTTATGACCTTCATGACCCTGATCCACGACAGGGCTCCACGACAGCTATCATCTCCATATCATGACCTTTATGACCCTGATCCGCGGTCCGCGATACTCTCACCACTATGACCTTTGTGACCCCGATGATCTCTAGATCGGGGCCTCAGCCTCGCGAGGCCCACCCTGTGCCGTGCTCTCCATTCTCGTCTTGCAGGCTCGAGCTGCCGCCTTCTTGGCTCCCTCTGAAAGCTCCCTCTTGGCGTAGACCCTCATCCTCTCCTTGTTGATCTTCCACACACCGTCTTGCGCATCTGGGTTCTTGATTGACTCGTATCCAGCGCTGAGCATCTTGTGGGGAAATTGACGTATGTTCTTGCGATCCTTGAACCACTCATCGAGACCGTCTAGGGACATCACCGCTACGATCTGCTTGATCGTCACGGCGTCAGGATTTCCCAGAGCTTCGAGTCGATCTGCCAGGCTCATGTCTTCTGGCGAGTCATTCGACTCGACCATCTCCCAGAACGCATCGGTCCTCGGCGGGTTGGCCTTGGCATTGAAGTTGCTCAGGTCATAGTTGGCAAGGTACGCGGCTACGTGAGTGTCGCCGCCCGTGTTGAGCCAATCCCACATCTCGTTCCAGTGCTCTTCCGGGAAGTCGGTCTGAACCGCCTGGCTCCACGCCACGTAGTGGCGCCTGTAAACGCGAGGGAGGTAGAGACCGATGATATTATAATTAGTAATAG
>Ga0105104_10001239_pt1 | contig 19219 bp, 31 predicted proteins | sample PPLLaktember2015_3_FD_87034 | JGI IMG/M metagenome (GOLD analysis project Ga0105104, IMG submission 87034) | Freshwater sediment microbial communities from Prairie Pothole Lake near Jamestown, North Dakota, USA - PPLs Lake P7 Core (6) Depth... | ecosystem: Environmental > Aquatic > Freshwater >... | reverse complement strand
TTCCGCGGGCCCGGAGTTATTATTTTTCACGACGGCCCCCCCCGCCTATTCCACGGATGGTTCGGATCGCCTGGCGTGCCATCGATCGACGCCATCGGTCTGGATCCTGTTCGTTCGAAGGCTTCGAGCTGCATGTGGCAATCGCGGCAGAGTGGCCTGAGGTTTTGCGGCTCGACTGCGAGTGCCGGCGCACGACGTAATCCCTTCCGATGGTGAACATGCGCAGCCTTGCCTAACCCGATCAGTGAACGGCCACAGCCCACAGCAGTGCAGCGCCATCCCGCATCATGCATGGCTTGGCGCCGCGCCCGTTGCCAGGCGGCGGTTTTGTGAAACTTCACGGATGTGTTTGGTGGTTCAAATTTGGCTGACGCAATTCGTCAACCTACAAACTTGGGACGGCAAAATGGTCTCAATGGTCTCAACTGTCAAGATCAGCGTCGGCAGCGCCAGGTTCGGCCATAGTGCACCTTGCGCATTTTATGCCTGGCGCAGACATCCCGATGCAGCGAGACGCGCCTCGATACATGCTGGATTGCAGGCTTGGTCTGTGGTGCGTCGTGCGTGACCAGGATCAGCGGTTCGGTGACGGTCTCGCGCATCGGCGGCATGTCGGCGACCGAGCTCCAGCGCAGGCGGAACGTGTTTGCATCCATGCGCACCGCGCGGATGGTTTCCGTCATCACCGGCTTTGCGATCACCGGCGGTGCCGGTTTGAGCAGCCAGCCAAACCCGAACACCGGGAGCGGGATCATCGCGAGGGCAATGGTTGCGCGCATCACGGTGCTCGCAACAGCCAGATCGCAATACTCATGCCGACCGAGAACGATGAGAGCGCGAGCGTGAGCATATCCATCGTTGAGCACATCATGGGGATCACCTCACCGTCACGCCGCGGTTGTTGAGTGCGCGGGCGATGCGCTCGGATCCATCGATCATGCGGCGGTAGAACGTGGCGCGCGGGATCCTGCGGCGGGCGAGCATCAGCCGCACCGAGCCCGAGCAGGCGGCCCAGGCGGCGAGGTATTTCATCTCGTCGGGATAGCCGCGCAGGATCCGCAGCCAGGCGATCGCCTGAGCCCAACGGGTCATTTCCTCGGCGGTGACACCGGACAGGCGGACCGGCACCACGTCGGTGCGCCCGACGATGTCGGCGAACGTGTCGATCGTCGGGAACAGCCAGGCCGAGGAACCGTTGCGCCGGCCTGGCATGCGCTTCTCGATGTCGTAGGCCTCGCGCAATCGCTCGCGCACCAGGGTCGCCGTCCATGTGACGGGAACCGGCGTCTCGGTTTGCTGGAGGGCAATTTTCATTGCGCCGACCGCGCCGGATTGCTCCAGTCGTTTAGCTGCTCCAGTCCCCGTAGGACCCCCATTAGTACCGTAGGTACTATGGGGACTGGAGCACTGGAGCAAATGCTCCAGTGTGCTCCAGTTGTGCTCCAGTTTTGCTCCGATCTACCTAATGACGAAAACTCACGCATTTTTATCCTCCAGGTCGCGCGGTTCCGGGTAGTCCATCGGGACATAAAAGGACCGCTCTCGCCGGGTTTCGGGATCGATCAGTTTGACCTTTTTGAACAGCTTGTTGGCGAGCCAGGTGCCGATCATCCGGTTCGCCTTGGTAAAATGATCCTTGCTGGAACCATCCAGATTGAGCCGGGCGAGCACCGCATGGCCGAGCCATTTGTCGGCGCGCGAGTCGGCGCGCACGTCACCGGCACGCACCAGGTCGGCAATCGCGTCGGGGTCGGCGAGCGTCCAGCCATCGAACGGCCCGCGCATGCGGTAAGGCTCGATCGCCTGCACGTTGTCGGCGCCGTTGCCGATCGGCACCGACACCAGGTGCCACCAGGATGCGGCGCCAGGCGGCGCCATGTTGCGCTTGCCGTTATCGAGCCGCAGATACGCGGTGCGCCGTTCCGGCGGGATGTTCTCGAGCTGCGCGATGTCGCCCGGCATGCGGTTGATCACCCGGCACGATCGCGTTGCGTTCACCAGTGCACCGCCGCCGCGCGCGTCGTCCACCGTGATCTCGGCCATGCCGACCGACGGTTTGCGCACATGGTGCGAGATCTCGATGTTGCAGGCGAACCTGGTGCACGTCTCGCCGAGCCGCTTGATGATCGCATCCATCGCCGAATTGTCGTTCTCGGTCGCGGTGTGAAACGCGACGAACGGGTCGAGAATGGCGACGTCGAGCCGATCGTGCGCGATCGCATGCTCAAATGCCTTCATCCAATCGTCATCAAAAACCACCGCGGTATTGCGCGCCGATTTCGTCAGCTTGATCGCAAAGCTTGCCCGATCGTCCACGAACAGGTTGCCGGCGACGGTCAGCCGCTCGATCTGGTGGTATTGCATATGTGCCGCGATGCGCCGGTCGATTTCATCGCGCGGATCCTCACCCGACAGATACCAGACGCGCAGGCCGGCCGCGGCCATGGTGATCGCCTCGAACAGCGAGAGCGTAGTTTTGCCATAGCCGCCAGGTGCCACCGTCGCGGTGACGGCGCCGCGAATGTAGTGCTCGCCGTAAAGCCACACCCGCGGCGGGATCCGTGCCGGGTCCGGGAAGGTGTAGACGCTCGCACCGGCCGGCTTGGCCGGCGGTGCCTTGGTCGCGGGTGCCTCGGCGCTATATTGGCCGTTGAAGCGCCCGCGCAGCTCGAGCGGATCCGGCACCACCTCGGGCTCGACGTCGACGAACGCGGCCGCGAGCAACCGTTGCACCCGATCCGCACCCTTGAGCTCGAGCAGCCCCTGGCCCTGCGCAATCTCGAACAGCTCGTCGACCGCGGTGCCCTTGTCGAGTCCGCGCGTGACGAACCGCGCCACGTCGGTCGCCGCATTGCTGAACACATCCCACCGCGCGTCGGCATCGCTCACGCTCGCAATGATCTTGCGCCACGATTGGAAACCTACCGCGAATTTTCCCAAATCGCCCATGTGTTCAAGCCTGCTTGCCATCGTGCCGCCTGAACGGATCGAGAATAATCTCTATGATCGCATCTTCGCCGAGCTGCTCGAGCAGCCCGGTGTCGATCGCCCATTGCATCAGCCCGTAGATCGCCTGATCGAATTCGACGTCACCGCTCGCCACCAGGATTGCCCGCGCCTCGGCCCGCGCGCGCAGCACCAGCAACGGCGACACCGTTGGCATGTCACAGCGCGCCCCATTTTTTCAGTTGCTTTTCTGCCGCCTCGTAGGATCTCGCGATTTCGTACGGCACACCGCGGCTGCGCATCGCGTTGCAGAACTGCACCTGACCCTCGGACAGCACGGCATCCATGCCGCGTTTGAGCTCGAGCCAGTGATGCACACCGACCGGATCGACCAGCAAAAAATCGCCCATGCCGGGTTTTAAGCCCATCCTTTTAAGCAGTGCGCCGGTCGCCTCGGTGCGCAGTTCGCCGGATGGAATGTGGCTCCACCACCAACCGGGCTTGCATGCCGTGCGCAGCAGATCGGCGATCGCGATGTGCGTCGACCGCTCGGGCGCGCGCACCAGGCGCGACGGCTTGCGTTTCCAGAAATCGGGTTGCGGCGAGACGGTCATGCGACGGCCCTCGGCGCAGCCGTGCGCACGATCCGATAGGTTTGCCCTTGCCCGCCGGCGATCCGGTAATCGGTCGCCGCCAGGGCTGCGTTGATGTGGTTGACGTGCACCGAGATCACGTTCGGGGTCGGCGTCTCGTCGGTGTAGATCAGCTCGACCAGGTCAGTGCGCGCGATTCCATCCTGGCCGGCGCGCACAATCGCGTCGACAATGCGCACCCAGACCGGGCGCAGCACAACGCCGAACCGCTCGGCGATGAGCGGTTGGCCACAGTGCGGGCAATTGGTCGCGCGGGCTTTCATGCGTGCGCCGGTTCTGGTTCATCTGGCTCGACCGTCTCGATCTGCGGCTCTACACCAGCGCGCCGACACGCCTCATAACGGTTGCGACCGTCGAGAATCTCTCCGCTCGGATCGACCAGGATCGGGATTTGTTGCCCACATTCCTTGATGTCGGCAGCGAGCTCGTCGAGCTCGACGTCGGTCATCATAGGAAACAGATCTGCGACCGGATGTGCCTTGCGTTCGGATTTTGCCAGCATGTTCACGCCGCCGGTCGATCGGGCGCCTTTGCCAGCGCCGCCTGGCCGAGCGGCGTATCGCTGTAATCGCCGAGCGCAGTACGGATCGTGTCGAACGTCTCGGCCTCGTCGGGCTCGAGATCGTCGCGGACCGCGTCGGCCCGTTTCTCGAGCAGGCGCACCTTGATCACCGCCTTAAATTCGCGTCTCGGAACACCGGCGTCGGACGCCTCGACCAACACGTTCTTGATGTCGTCGCGGATCGAACGGCAACGCCGCATATACTCGCCCTTTTCGGTATCGAGCTCGTCGTGCAGTTTCTCGACGCGCTTGGTGAAATTGCGCACGACGTCATCGGCCGGCATCGGACCGTTGTGTCCGGCGGGCGGCGGTGCTTGCGTTTCGGTTTCGGGCTTGGTTTTGCGCGGGCGTGCCATGGGCGCGTTTCCCTCTCCAGGTTGGATTTTCAAGATCCGTCGTGGGAGGCCGCTAGCCCGGCCGTAGTCAGCGAAGCATCACGCGCTTTTGGCGCGCTCGGGGTCGTCGTCGTAATTGCGTGGCGGGTCGAAGTCCCACAGATGCCGCGGCGCGAATGCGCCCACGCGCGCGAGCTCGGCCTCGACTTGATCGAACGTGCGGGCGGGAAAGCGGGATCTGTTTTGCGTGCGCCACTTGCACACCGCGGCCGGCGTGACGCCGGTCAGCTCGGCGACGGCCTTGAGGCCGCCGAGCGCATCGATCACGCCGTCAAACGTGTACACCTTGCGCCGGGACATGGGAGCGGATCATAATTGATCGGTAGTCAATCGGCAAGAGCTGACACCGCGGAAGGATGGAGCATGCGCGCGAAAAGCAGTAAAAACCTGCGCATGGCGCGCAAGATCCGAGCAACGCTGTTAGCCTTCGACGATAGCAAGGCGGCGGTCGGCAAGCGGTTTGTGCAAGTCCGCCGCGGCTTCGGCTTGAATCAGAAACAGATGGCCGAGGAACTCGGCATCACCGCCGGCGCGCTTAACAAGATCGAACGCGGCGTGAACCGACCGAGCAACATCACCGCGCTCGCGGTCTGGATCAAATTTCACACGCCGATGCCGTGGCTGTTGACCGGCTTCGTTGGCGATCTGCCCGCCGACATGCGCCGCCGGCTCACTCAGGGACCGCCGCAATCCGAGGGCGGGCAGTCGTCCTGATCGTCGTCACCATCAATGTTGTCGTGATCGGCCCAAAGATATTGCAGCGCAAAGCATAATTCGGCGCGCGCGACGTCCAGGTCGTCATCGAGCAGTGCCCGGATCTTGTGAGCTTTCCGCATCAATTGTGGGATCATGGTCGCGTCGGGCACGGGCATCGAACTCCCTCCTACTGGCCTTCTGGTTTGCGCTTCCCGTCGTCGAATACCTCTCCGTCTGAAAATTGACTGCGCGTCAATTTTTTGCTTTCGCATTGATGCGCCGTCAATTACTATCTAACACGCCAGCACGTCATCTCCGCCGTCATTTTTTCGCGAGCGTGCCATGACGAACCGCAGAACACCGATCACCAACAGCGCGCAACGGTTTGAGTTGCCGCACAAAAATTGTGCTCGCTACACCTCGGGTAATCCCCGATGACAAACCGTCTCGATCCGACATTTGTCCGCGCGCAAATTGAATTGCTGCGCATTTCGCATCCCGGGATATGGGACGACGGTGACGAGATACTGCTCGCCGACATGCTCGAGGCACAGACGGGACTCTATGAGTTCCTGATCACGCTGATGCGCCGCGCCTTGATCGACGACGAGACCGTCGTGCGCGGAACCGAAGCCATCATGGCGGAGATGAAGGCGCGCCGGCTTCGCTATGAACTGCGCATCGAGGCCGCCCGCTCGCTCGCCTTCAAACTGATGCAGCAGGCCGACGTACGCAAGATCGAGTTGCCGATCGCGACGCTGTCGATCCGCGCCGGCCAGCCGCGCGTGATCATCACCGACGAGGCGGCGCTGCCGGAACACTGCATCCGGGTGAAACGCGAGCCGGACAAGGTTGCCATCAAGGAACAGCTCGCCGGCGGCCAGGCTGTTCCTGGCGCGGAACTGAGTAATGCGGAACCAACATTAGCTGTGAGGGTCAAATGAGTACCGCAGTTGCAATCCAATCCCACGGCGGCGAAATCGCTCCGCGCTTCAGCCGCAGCCAGATCGACCTGATTAAGCACACCGTTTGCCGCGGTGCGACCGACGATGAACTGCAGTTATTCCTGTACCAGTGCGAACGTACCGGGCTCGATCCGCTCGCGCGGCAGATCTACGCCATCAAACGTTGGGATGCGCAGGCGAGCCGCGAGACGATGGTGATGCAAGTCTCAATCGATGGCTTGCGCCTGATCGCCGAGCGCACCGGGAAATACCAGGGTCAGCTCGGCCCGTTGTGGTGCGCGCCGGACGGTGTCTGGCGCGATGTCTGGACGGAAGATAGCCAGCCGCCAGCCGCCGCGCGCGTCGGCGTTCTGCGCAGCGACTTCGCCGAACCGCTGTGGTCGGGTGCGCGCTTCGACAGCTACGCCCAACGCAAAAAAGACGGCACGCCGACGCGGATGTGGTCCGCCATGGCGGATGTGATGGTTGCCAAGTGCGCCGAGGCCTCGGCGCTGCGCCGCGCATTCCCGCATGAATTATCCGGGCTCTATACCAGCGATGAAATGGAACAGGCGTCTAACCCCGACGAGGCGCCCAAAGGGAAACCGGACACCGAGATTGATCGCCGACTGCCGCCCGAAATTCTGCGGCAAGCACCGCCGGCCGACATCCCGCCGGCGTCGCAGTATGTTTCGCGTTGGGAAATGCAGATCCAGAACGCGCTATCGGCCGATGACTTGGCCGATCTGTGGAAATCCGAGCAGGAATTGCGCGGTGACATCGACTGGCCGGATGGCAAGACGCCGTCGCGGTTGCGCGATGCTGTGGTGAAGCGGATCGAGGAACTCAAGGCGAAAGAACCATGAGCAGCCCGCATCACGCCGCGCTGGTGCGCGAGCTGTTCGAGCGCATGGTCGAACACATGCTCGACGGGCTCGATCCCGAGGCCGCGCTCGTCGCCGCCGCCGAGGAAATGAAACGCGACATTCGTGTGCACATGGCGCAGTGCGCCGTCGCGATCGAGACGATCCAGACGGACAACGCCAAGCTTCACTAGGTGACGTCATGCCGTTCACGAACGCCGAGAAATACAAATGTGCCGAGCGCGAGTTGCGCTTGCGCTATCGCGTCTATGAGCGCCGCGTCGACGCCGGCCAGATGTCGCGCGCAACCGCCGACCGCGAGATCCATCTGATGGAAGAAATTGCCGCCGACTATCGCGCGCTCGCCGAATCCGAACGTGCCGCACAGGCGCCGCAGCTCGATCTGCCACCGGCGCCGCGGCTCGAGCTGGTGAGGCGGCCATGATGCTCGAGTGGGTTTCCGATCCATTGCTTGTCGAGGGTCAGCCGCGCAGCCATGGCGCCGGCGTCTATCCATGGACATTCGTGATCACCTTCGATGGTCAGCGGTTTGCCGCCAGCGTCAGCGATGCGCGCGAGCTGACACTCACGTGCACCATGCTCGGAGCCGATTTCGAAACGCTCGACGCGGCGCGCGCCGCCTGCATGACATTCCTGCACCGACAACCAGGTTGCGGCCAGGCTCTCAGCCCCCCAGCCGAGATTGGCCGCCAACCGCGCCCGGGATCGCGACGCTAGCCCGTCCAACGGTCCCGGGCGATGACATCCGAGAGACCCCATGACGGATCACATCGACGCCATCGCGATCGCGATTGAGAGTCTCGGCTTCAACATCGGCCACGCCTATGGGCGGCGCGCGAAGGCGAGCTTTGTCGTGCACGCGTTGAGGTTGGCGGGATATAAGATCACGCGCGACAATCCTGATCCGCCCGCCGATCGCGGCGAGATCGAGCGGCTGCGCAAGGCCGTGGAGGTAGCACGCACCGCCCTGCTGACTATTGAACGGCGGTCAGAGGAAATGCGAGCAGCCATCACGCACGCCACCACGGGGGAGCGCCGCGATGGATAGGGCTATGGGGAGCGTCCTACATTGGGTACCGCGCGGACCCGCCCGCATGAGCGCCGCACTAAGCACGAATAAAGGCGGCGAATGATTTTCCTTCTCGATACCGGGCAGGATTTAGAGACGTGCGCGGCCGAGCTTGGCGGCGAGGTCGGGCAGTTGTTGACGCCCCTCACCCGCTACCGGCTGCGACACACCGATAAGCCGTGGGCTATCGACAACGGAGCCTTCGCCAATCTGGAAATCCCGGCATTCCGCGCCCTGCTCAAGCGGGAGGAACACCACCGGGATAACTGCCTGTTCGTGACCGTGCCCGACATCGTGGGGTGCGCGATGCGAACGTCAGAGATGTTTGACCTGTGGGCGCCCCAGCTCGCAGGCTGGAAGGTTGCCCTTGCCTGTCAGGATGGTCAGGAGAACGTCCGTATCCCGTGGGACCGGATCGATGCTGTGTTCATCGGCGGATCAGACAACTTCAAGTGCGGGCCTCACGCCGAGCGGATCGTCAAGACCGCCAAGCTATTCGGGAAGTGGACCCATATCGGGCGCGTGAACCACGCAGCCAGATACGACCACTTCAAGGACATCGGTGCCGACTCCTGCGATGGCACCGGCATCGCCCGGTACACCCACATGCGCGAGGCTATTGGCAACCGTCACCAACAACCGGCACTGGACCTCGCATGAAAACGCTTGTGCTTCTCTCAGGCGGCATCGATAGCGCGACGGTCCTCGGGGCCTGCGTCTCACAGGGTGACGACTGCCTCGCCATCGGGTTCGACTACGGTCAGCCTCATGTCCGTGAACTCAACTACGCAGTGGACATAGCCTTGCACTACAGCGTTCTGTTCGAGCGCGTCAGTTTGCCAGAAATGCCCAAGGTTGATGACGTAGTTTTTTCCGGGCGCAATCTTGTTCTGGTGTCGCTGGCTATCGCTATGGCGCAGGCGCGCGGGTTCGACCGCGTAGCTGTCGGGTGCAATGCGTCGGATTGGCTGCGCTTCGCGGATTGCCGCCCTGAGTTCTGGCGCAGCGTCGAGAGTTGCGCGCGAGCCTATGGGGTCAGGGTAATCACGCCCCTCATCTACATGAGCAAGCGCGATGTGATCGAGCACGCGGCCAAACTCAACGTGCCGATTGGCCTCACATGGTCCTGCTACTCGCCAAAGGACCGCCAACCATGCGGCAAATGCCTCGCCTGCGAAACCCGAAAGGATGCCCTAGAATGTCTGCCGTCCTGATCGCCGTCTATATCGCTGCAATGGTCACGGCCAACTCGCTGGTCTGGTGGCTCGGCCCTTGGTTCAGCCCAATCAATTCGTTCTTTTTGATCGGGTTGGACCTGACACTGCGCGACGTGATGCAGGAGAGGTTCAATAAGTGGCAGCTTGCCGGGGTCATCCTCGTCGGCGGGCTTATCACATGGGGCATCAACCCGGCCGCCAAGCACATCGCCATTGCGTCGGCTGTAGCGTTTGGGGTGTCGGCCCTCGCGGACTGGGCAACCTACACTTGGCTGCGCTCGCGCCCGTGGCTGGTCCGGTCGAATGGCAGCAACGTAGTCGGGGCTGCGGTTGACAGCGTGATCTTCCCAACGCTCGCGTTCGGCTCGTTCATGCCCCTCATCATCGCCATGCAGTTCGCGGCGAAGGTCTGCGGCGGGGCCGTGTGGTCGCTCGCCTTCCAGCCGTTCCGCGCCGCGCTGTCATCCCATAAAGGAGGCGGGACGTGACCAAAGCAGACCTGAAAAAGTCTCACGACGAGATGGCGAAGTTTCTGCTGTATCTGTGCCGCTTCTCCGACATCGAACATGATGCCTATCGCACCGGAACAACTGAGAGGCATTACCAAAGGGCGCGCCGACTCATCAAACGCGCTGGCCTAAAATACGATCCGAAGACATCCCATAAACAAGGTGCGCCATGAAACCGCGCGATCGCATTGCCCCGATGATCGACCAGGCGCGGCGCCTGGCGCGACGTGCGACGGATGACGATCTGCCGATCGACGCCGAGCGGATCGAGCGCGACATGATCCTGCTCGCGTTTATCATCACGTCGACCGGGCAAACGAAACTGGCGCCGTTGCTCGATCGGCTCGAGCGCGAGCTCGCCGAATACCGGCTCGAGCGCGATCCGCTCTCGCGTGCACAGCGGATCCTGCGCGACCTAAGGGAACCGAGACGATGAAACATCCGGGGCGCATTCCCGAGCTCGACGCGATGATCGACCATGCGGCTGCCTTCGTCGTGGAACGCTTCGCCAAGGCTGGCGAGATACCCTCGATGTGGATTGCCGAGACGAAGGCGGGCGAGCACATGGCGGTCCCGGATCTTTTCGACACCAAGACCGAGCAACTGGCGTTTCTGCGCGCGGTCTTTCGCGAACACAAAGTGGTTCGCTTCGTCGCGATGATGGAGGCGTGGATACTCGACTCGCGCGATTTGGGCGGCGGGCCGATCCCCGACGCTGGCGCTTCGCTTGAACACCATCCCGACCGGCGCGAGGTCGTCATGCTGCAGGCAGAGGATCGCGAACATTGCGCGCTCGCGCGGTTCTACATCCTGCGACCCGAGCACGGTCCGCCGACGCTCTCGCCGCTGTATCGGTCGGGCACTATGGATCGGTTCGAAGGCAGAATGACCGGGCTGCTGCGATGATCAAGCTCCTCCATATTGCGTTCCGCGCGCACGCACCTGACGATCGCGCCGACGCGCTGAAGCGGCTCGCCGACGAGTATGGCGCCGGCTTTGCTGAAGGCGTCGCTGCCGACGTTGAGGCTCACGAGCTGATTGAGAGAAACCGCGTGGAGGGCCTGCGGGTAGCGCGCAATGCCAGACGCCGTGAACGTCGAGCACATCAGTAGGGACCGCGACGATGGTCATCGTTGAAAACGAATATCTGCTGCCGGGACAGGTCGCGCTCAAGCGGCAAGGGAAAATCGTTTGGGTCGGCCCGCTCAGCGCGCCCTGGGAAGAGGTGGAGTGCGACACGATGATCGTGAGCGCGCCGGATTACGCGGCAATCAAACTGCGCACGCACCCCATCACATGTTGGGGCGCGCATCACAACGCCGATAACTTGGAACAGCCCCAGACTTGGCCGAGGGATGCGGTAGGCCGGTCACACCAGAGACAATGAGGAGGGGTGAGAATGAGCGCGCCGGTTACGATCGAACTTCGCGACGCGAATGACGATGGCGAACTTGCGGGCATCTCGCATATCGTGAGCGTGCTGGAGCACTTCGACCCGCCGGCCCGCGAGCGCATGCTTACCTATGTTTGCGGCCGCTTCCGGTGCGAGCGCGCCGTGTCCAGTCACACCGACGCCGGCACCGGCAAGGCGATCCGTTGAAGCCATTTGCGCTTTTGCTCGAGCGTATGGCCGGCGCCATAGTCGGGCTTGCCGTTCGAATGCCCCATGAGCTCGTCGAGCAGTTCGCCAGGCGGCTCGATCGCGCGCAACCGATCCTTGAAGCTATGCCGCAGTGAGTAGAGCGTATGGTCCTCGCTCGGCATCAGGCCGTTCGCGCGCAGATACTGATTGATCACCGCCGACATGCTCGGCGCCTTGCCGGCATATTTCGGGAATCCTTTCGGCTGTGCCTGCATCGCTTTGAGCGCGACACCGACCAGCGGCATCAGCCGCCGCGCTTTCTTGGTTTTCAGCCGCCGGTGTTCGTTCGGCACGATCGCCAAGTGCGGGATCGGCCCGTCGAGCACGATCGACGTGGCATCGAGGCCGCAGATCTCGGACGGCCGCAGTCCGGTTTCGAGCATCACCAGCATAACGCGGCGCGCCTCGGCATTGAGCCCGTCGAGCGCACCCGGCGCGAGCAGGCGATCGCGCAGGAACGTCGTCGCGAACGGCACGCCCTGTTCGCTGTCGTCGGCGAAGCGCATTTTGTGGAACACCGGCGCAACATCGATGTCGTGCGCGCGCGCCACCTTCTCAAGCATCACCGACACCTTGCCGAGCTGGATGTTTGCGCTGCTCGCCTTGAGCCCCTCGTCGGCGATGCGATCGCCCCACCAGTTGCGGAAGGCATTGGCATCGGACCGCGTCACCGCGGCAAGCGGCTTGTCGGCGCCGAGCACCAGCAGGAAATTGGCCGCCGCGGCCTTGTGCTCATTCGTCCAGATGCGCAGCCGCTCGCGCGGAAACTTCTGGATCTCGGCGCGCATGTACGTTTTGTATTCGTCGAACAGCCCCGACACCATGATGCGCGCCTGCGTCGCGGTGCCGAGCACCGCCTCGGTTGCCGCGATGCTGTCCGGCGTCGGCGTTGGCGGGATCAGGCCGCGCGCCTCGAGCGTCTCGACGCGGCGCAGGATCTCGCCGAGCGGACCGGCGGCGAGCTCGGCCGTCGTCTGGTAGTCAAACCCGAGCCGCCGGGCGCGCGCGGTTGCCTCGCGGAACCGTTGACGGGCGCCGGCGGCCTGGCCTTGCGCCAGGTCGCGCCAATAGCCCTCAAGTGCGGTATTGAGCCGATCGGCGATCCGCCTGGCGCGCTGCCGCTCGGGATCGTCGGCGACGCGAACCTTGGTCGATTTCATGACGATGGTGCGCCGATCGACGTCGGCGAACTCGGCCGGCACGCGCCGGAAAAAGCACCAAAACAATCCGCGTTGGATCAGGTAGTCTGACATCGAGCTAGCCCTCGGTGTGCGATATGGAACCAGAAACGTGTATGGCATTCTGTATGGCATTTTTAGATTTAATGCAATACAGGCCCGTTGAAAACACTAGAACACTTTGAAATGGTTGACGAAAAGTGCCCTACTTCGAATATCCAGCCCAAATTCGCTATCGGTTCCAGAAATGCGAGAAGTGCCTGCGGCTCTAGGATAACTCGAAAATCAATCCGGATGGCTGTATGGCAAAATGTATCGCGTTTTCACGTGAAACGTCATACAATGGCCCTTGGTGCGTCGGGCGGTTTCTGCAGTGTCAGGGAGCGGCCGCACCGCACAAACGCACCAGCGGCCACGGCTGCGCGAATGGCGGCCGGCCTGGGCAAAAAGAAACGCCGCCCCGGGGGCAGGGGCGGCGCCAAGCGGTTAGGGGGTTTGGAAAGTCAAACGAGCACCGGCAAGAGCCGGTAACGCGGCGACCATAGCACAACGTTCCGGCCGACGCATTGCGAGATGCAATGCGCCGAACCGGAATTCCGCTATTGTGCCGGGAGGCGGCGCAGTGTGACGCAACCGCGCGCCGCGATCAATCACCGAACCTGGATCGTGGTGGTGCTGCGCGGGCTGTTCACGGTTGGCTGCGGCGGCGGCGGCGGTGGATAGGGCGGCCGGCCGGCGAGCTCCCGGGCGAGAATGTCGTCGGCCGATCCGCGCAGCTCGTAGCGCGCGACGCACCCGGAAAGCAGGACCGCTAACGCGACCAGCGCGATCGCCGCGGTGACGATCGCGATATAGAACATCCGCCGATCGCCCCTCATTAGACCGGCGCCCTGTTTGTGCTATGTATTTGAACCATGACCGCACCGCCCTGGGCCCCCAACGCAATCGTCGCCGTCGTATTGGCGCTTGTGATCTATCTTGCCTGGCACGTCGGATTCCCGCCCCCGCCGGCCGTCATGCCGCTCGACCAGCGGATCATTGGCGGGCCCGTGGCCTTTCCGAACTAGGTTCCTGTTTGCGCTCGGCCAGGCCGACGATGGTGCCGGCGCCCTCGCGCTCGAGCTCGGCGGCGATCGGCTCGCGCACGTCGGTGTAGATCGTGCCGGCGCGATACAGGATCCCGTAGCGCCGCCGCGCGCCGCCGTTGAACTGATAGTCGCGCGTCACGCTGACGATTTTCATGGTGCGCTCACGCTGTCGGAGAGACTTCGTAGCTACCGGAAAAGACCAACCGTTGACCGCTATTCGGCGCGGTGTCCCAGAATGCCGCGCTAGAGATGCCAGACGGGCAGTAGCCGCGCAGCGCCTGACCGCTGTCTGGATTCAGGCCCGTGAACACAACCACCGGGTCGCCCGCGCTGCCCACCACGCTGACCGGAAGCAAATCAAGGCTAACGTAAGAGCCGTTCGCCAATCCGCTGACGGTGGTCAATGTGTAGGTGCATCTGAAATGGCAAACCGTGCCGTTCAGCTTGTAGTGGCCTGTCGCGGTATATGCGGAAATCGATCCGGCCCCCGGTGCGGGCGGCCCCGGCGTGTATGCTTTCCACGCCACTTGAGGGTCGTATTTTGCGCCATCGCTCGCGTCAGCATAGACACCGCCATTATCCAGCCTGCCCGGCTGATCACCTGGCAACTGAGTCCGCGACGCGGCGACAATCGTGCCGTTGACGTGACAGACAAACCGCAGGCCGGTCGCAGCTCCTGAGAATGTCACGATGTTGCAGCTCACAAGTCCGTGGCTCACGCCGCAGAAATAGGCTGAGAAATTCGGCGTTCCCACCAGCGTCACGACCTGACCGCCAATAACGATCACGCCGCCGTTGACGCTATGCCAATGGCTGGTGGCGCTGCCGGTGATCCGGTAATCCGTCGTCCACAAAATGTTTGCGTTCGCATTAGCAGCAAAATGGCTTCCGGCACTCGGTCCGAATTCCAGCGTGCCGACCCACGACGAGATGATCGTAGCGTTGAAAGTTGCCGACAGGCAGTCACCGGCGCCTGCGGTCTGGAGCTTGAAACCGCCAAGACGGATTAACGCGCCGTTGACCGCCTCGAGTGCGTGATCACCATCCGTCGCGGAAATCACACAATTCGCCGCCGTCGTCGCGTTGCCGTGGATGAACAGGCCGAACGCGCCGCCGTTCAACAACGGCCCGTTGACCGATACGCTCTCGTTATACGTTCCATCCGCCACCTTGATCTCGACGTCGAAACCCTGGCAATCGAGCGTTCGCAGCACGACGTCGACGGCGCGCTGAATGGTCCGAAACGGTGTCCCCGCCGTGCGGCCGTCGTTGGTGTCGATGCCGGTTGTTGCCACGTAGTAAGTGCGCCCGCCGGTGAGGCGTTCGATACCTTGCGCCAGCAAATTCCAGTTCGCGTTCGGCGGTCGCGAATTGATATTGCCGGCAATCGCTACATAGCTCGAGCCGAGATCCGACACCGCGTCGTTGACGATGTAGGCAGTCGCGCTGTTCCAGGCGCCTTTCCACGCGATGCTCGCCGGACCGACCGGACCGGCCGCGCCGGCGTCGCCCTTGGCCGCCATCAGATCCCAATCATCGGCGTTAAGGTGCGGCGGTTGATTGGTGTTCTCGGCCTTGGCGATATAGCTCGAGCCGAGATGCTGCACGCCATCGGCCGCGCTATAGGTCAGCACCGAGCTCCATGCGCCGCGCCATCGAATGCCCGCCGGCGGTGCCTGCTGCACCCAAACACCGTCGACCTTGTACCAGAGTTGCCACGGCACAACGTCGGTTTTGAGCGCCCATTGCCCGTCCTCGCCCATCGCGTCGTCGGGCTCGTCGCCTTCGACAAACAGGAACGTACCTTGCGCGTGCAGCGCCTCGAGCAGTTCGCGCACCTTGGACTGCGTCAGCGCCGGGTCATAGCGCAGCCAGGACATCTTGATGATCACATAGACCGCCGAGGCCGGCAGCGTGCCCTGCCATTGGCTTTCGAGCGTCAGGTGCGTGTCGTCAATGATGGCACCGATCAGGCCGACCTGGCCGCCGACGAACAGCCAGTCGCCGATTTCAACCGTTGGAGTCCAGAATGTGCCGACGCCGGTGACGCTCACGCGATCGCCCGCGATCGTCACGGTGCCGGTTTCGTAAATGCCGCCGAGCGCCATTAGCTTATCCTCACCAGCTCGCACAGCGGGATCTCGCCCGCGCGCTGTTGAATCGAGTCCAGATCGACGCGCCATTGCGTCGTGTCGAGCAATTCCCAATACGTGACGTTGAGAAACTCGGCGACCGCAGCACCGGCGAGCTCGAACGGTGTGCCGACGCCGACCTGGCGGATCTCGCCGGTCGCCGGATCATAGTGCACGTAGTTCGTCATCGCGCGAAACTCTGCGCACACATGCGGCGTGCCAGCACATGCAGTTCGCCTGCAGTCGATCCCGAGCCCTTGCGCACGTCGAGCGTTACCGAAATGTTTTGCGAGCCGCCGGTGGCGGCGACATCCATGCCGATCGCGATCGGCATGATATGATCCTGCGCAACACCGGCAAGCGGCGGGATATTGCAGTTTTGTTCGACAACAACAGTGCCGTTGATCAGCAGGCGATAGAGTGCCACGCATCCGCCCGATGTCACCGCCGACCATTGCAGCGTTCCGGTGACATAAACGAAAATGTTTTTTCCCGGCACGCCGCGCGCCGTGACGTTGGCCGACAAAACACCGAAGTATCCAAACGAGTCGACGGTGATGTTGTCGCCTGCTGCGGCGGATCCGAAATTGGTAACGGCACCGTCTTTGATGTTGAGGTTTTCAACGACGAGCGAACCGATGTTCGCCTGCGTCGTGATGATCTGGTTTGCGCCGACGTGAATGGCCTGGATCGAGCCGGCGACGATCGCATTCGCGGTGATCGTACCATCGGCGATCATGTCGCCGCGAAACACGATCTTCGAGGATGGGCTGCCGCCCGGCGGCGTATGTGCGGCGATCTGAAAGATCGGCTGCTCGCCTTGCCCAACGCTCGGCGCCGCGACGATGAACTTGTCGGCGGTGACCACAAAAACCGATTTCGGCGCTTGCGGCGTCGTCGCGTTGTAGAGCTTCAGGCCGCTGACGTAGCCGTTGACGTCGGCGGTGACGGTCCAGGTTGCCGCGAGCGCGCCGTCGATATTCGCGACTGCGTTCGACACCATGGTGATGCTCGCGGTGTTTCCGTTGATCGATGCGAGTACCTCGGTTTCCGATTTGGACACCGCGAGATCCGGCCCGGCATAGACTGACCATTGCGTGATCAGGTTTGCAACCGACGTGGTCATATCGTTCGGCGTGCCGTTGACCGGACCGCCCTTGAACCGCGCTTCGATCTGGTCCGATGTCGCGGCGACCGCGTAGTCGGCGCCGGCAAATGCCTTGATCACCGACAGCGCCGTCGCGACCGATTGCCCGTCGAGCAGATCGCTGTCGACGCCTTCATACGCTCCCTTGAACCGCGCTTCGATCATGTTGGACGTCTGCGCGGCCGCGCCATCGGCGCCGGCGAACGTCAACCAGTTCTCGGCGATCATCGCGCTCGATACCAGGATCTGCCAGGGATCGTTCGGCGGCGGGATCGTGATCACGTCCTCGGCGGTCCAATACATCAGGTCGTTGTGACGGACCTGATCGCCGTCATGGTATTGCGTGAATTCATCCCAGGTGCCGCGCCACACGAAACCGAATTGCGCGCTCACCTGTTCGCGCAGCCGAACGTCGCCTTCCTTTGCCAGCCGCCGCTCGAGGTAGTTGTGCGCGTCCTGCTCGGCCGCTTCGTTGGCGATCAGTTGCTCGATCCGGTCTACCTCGGCGAGCGACATCGAGAGCTGGTTGCCGACATAGTCGCGCAAGCCCTGCTCGAACGATGCGAGCGTGACGTCGCCCGGTATCGAGGTAAATGCCTGCGGCACGATATGCTGCGATCCGCTTGTGACGGTGAGCCAGGCTGACCACGGCGTATCGCGCACCGGTGTGGTGTAGAGCTTGTGGCGGTATTCGTAGAGCGTCGCCGCCTGGATCCCGTGCGAACACACCGCGGAGCCGCTCGAGGGAAAGTCCGCGGTGAACGGCAGCACGCTCGCATCGGCCACCTTGCGGATCTCGAAATCGATCTGGTCGACGCTCGGATCCATGATCGGCGTCCAGGCAAAATGAATGCCTGGCGTGACCAGGCCGCCGTCGCCGGGAATGTTGACGCCGGTCGCCACCATGCCGCTCGCGACCATGGTGATGAAACCGGGGATTCCGCCGGCGCCGACGTCGGGCGGAAACAGCTCGCCGGCGGTCGTCCAGGAATAGACGCTGTTGCTGGTGCGCTCATACGTCAGCGTCACGACGTGGCGCGCGGCGTCGAGCTGCGCCGCCGTGACCAGGATCGTCATGGTCCCGTGACGCTGCGAATTGTAAGTGAGCCAATCGCCCGGCTGCACGCCGATCCATTTGGCCGGCAGCGTGACGTTCCCCTGACCTTGCTCGAGCGTGCGGCGCCGTTCGCTTTCCGCGATGCGCTGCGCCTGGCTGGAGCTGTACACTTGCGTTAGATCGAAATCGCGCGCGATGCGCTCGCCGATGAAGGCATCGCTCGTCGGATCGATCCGCGCCGGGAATGCCGCGCTCGCCCAGAACTGCGCCGGATCGGCAAACGATCCATGCGCCGCGGTGACGATCTCGGTGCGGCTTCGATACTTGGTAAACGTCGCGCGCTCGCCGACGATCAGATCGTCGTCGGTGAATGCGAGCGAGGCCACCGGGATCTGCGGCACGCCGGGGATCGGGCCGAACTGCCCGCCGCGCTCGAGCGACCAGCCGGCGGTTGCGCCGCGGATTGCGCCGAGCACGTCGGCATTGCTGCGCGCGTCGTTCACCTCGATCGAGCAGCGGTAGCGCGGCTCGTCGCCGCCGCCGGCGAGCGGAATCGGCTCGTCGTTGATGTTCGCCGCGGCGTGATACATGAACAGCAACAGATTGACCGGCGAGATGGTCATGCCGAGCAGGCGTTGCCCGTTGCAGAGGATGCCGCGCCGGTAGTTGTATTCTTGGATCGCCGGGTTTGCGCTCGGCTCGTAGCTGTCGACCAGGCCCCACCGGTGCGGACCGGATCCGCCGTTGGTGTCATCCTTGCGCGGATCGTAGAGCACCAGCCCCTCGGTCTCGATCAGCACTTGCGGAATACCGGTGAGGCTCAGTTCCTCGTCATAGACTTGCGTCACCGACAGATAGGCGACACCGGCGCCGCGATGGTCGGCGGTCCAACGGCCGGGCGGGTTGGAATGCGTGATCAGCTCGGCGTCGGCCGCCTGGTCGAAGCGCCCGCGGAAATAGCGCAGGATCACGCGCGGATTGCCGGCCGCAACAAATTCCGGAACCGAATAGCCGCCGGGCCCGAGATCCGCCGGCAAGGTGCAATCCTTGCCGTTGTAGCGCAGCCGGGTCAGCTTGCCGTGTTGCCCGTCGCCGATGAC
>Ga0105104_10001238_pt1 | contig 19221 bp, 9 predicted proteins | sample PPLLaktember2015_3_FD_87034 | JGI IMG/M metagenome (GOLD analysis project Ga0105104, IMG submission 87034) | Freshwater sediment microbial communities from Prairie Pothole Lake near Jamestown, North Dakota, USA - PPLs Lake P7 Core (6) Depth... | ecosystem: Environmental > Aquatic > Freshwater >... | reverse complement strand
TTTGTTTCGTAGATATGTTCCCAATGTGTTTTCTTATTCATACAAGCTCCTCTCTCTTTGGATGATTAGTTTACCTCAATCCCCGCGAAACACCCGCGCCGGAATGGAGGGGTTCCTCTTAATGCACCCGAGCCGATAGTCATGTTTTGACTATCGGCTCATCTGAGACATGAGTCAATGGACTCTATTTCTTTTTCTCAACCTGCCTATCGGTCAGAATGAGTTCCTGCATTTGCTGTGATGCCGTTTGAGCTTCCTGCTCGGACAGCAAGGTAAAACCATCCTGTCCTTTGACAAAACAAAAGTCGCTGTTCCGTCCCACAGTGTTGAAGAGGGCATTGGGGTCCTGGCCCACGTAGACTGTCGTGCAAATGGTTGCTCCATCAGCCACCGAGCCGCGCACGCGGAACCGGAAGCGTAAAACACTGCTCTTTCCGGGGTTCAATCTCACATCCTGAGGCGTTTCTGGTTGGAAGATGGTGAAGCTTGTGAAGGAACCAATCCCGGAGCCGCTGACAATGCTCCATGCCTTGCCTGAAAGTCGCGTGGAAAGACCGTTGGTGATCTTCACGCTGAACTCGCAGATTCCACCTTCGGTGGGTACGGTGCAGGGCTGGGTGTCACTGAATCGGACCGGGAAGGAAGTGAGGGCTACATCTCCTGCGTCATGGTCTTCGCCTTCGCCAACGGCAAACACATCGGTTTGACCGGTTTGATACTGGTCAGCTGAAACGACCACCCTATAATCTGCCACGCGCAGAGGAGCTCCATTGGAGTCGCTGTCAAAGCGGAAACCTCCATCACTCCCGGCAGCTTGACTGTTTACCTCAACACAACCGGACTCATCACATTGCGCGAGACGAACGAATGCAAATGGGGTTATGTCGCCGCGTAGAGGTGTTCCCCTGGCAGCATCTGTGACACGCCCACTGACAGAGCCGATCGCCTGAAGTGGGGAGATGGTGAGTTGATAAGTACCATCGCCGCCGCCAACGAAATCGCTATCACAGCAGACGGTCGCGGCCAACACGAAGACTCCATCGGATGGGATAAGGAACTCCAGATGGGAGTTGACGGTGTTGCTATCGTCATTGAGCGCGACGAGATTGCAGTTCGAGTCGAAGAAACCGAGATATGTGTCGCTCACGGTTCCCTTTCCAGTAGGTGCGCCTTCGAGGTCAACCACTACCGGTGCACCAGATATTCCACTGAAGCGGAAGAAGTCGACATCGGGTGTCTGCGACGAGTCCAGATTGCCATCCAAAACAAATGGAAGCGAAACTGTGCCCATATCCTGAGCCGCCTGGCATGAGTTGTTCGGCTCGATATCCGTACCTGTTGCGGCCGCCGTTACCTCTGCTTGCGCGAATGCTATTGCCTCCTGGGGTGAAGCAATCGAAAAGCCACCCGCGTTTCTGAAGACACAGAACAAATCTCTGAACCCGATTGTGTCGAAGAAGGAGTTGCTTCCCTGCCCGGCAAAGAGACGAGTACAGATGGAGGTGCCTTCAGAGCTGCTGTTGGCGGGCACATTGAATCGGAATCGGAAAACCTTGCTCTTCCCTCGATCCAAATCCAAATCCTGCGAATCTTTAACCTGGAAGTTGGTAAAACCAACGAATGAGTTGGGCAGACTACCTTCTGCCAAACTCCACGTCGCGCCCTTAAGTCTGGTGGCAAGACCGTTCCAGATCTTCACACTGAAAACGCATTCGCCGCCTGAGGCTGGTATCTCGGCGCAGGGTTGGATCGCCGAGAACCGAACGGGGAAGGATGTGATGCGGAGATTGCCCACAGTTCGGTGCATCCCTGCGCCCACTTCAAACGGATCCGTTTGAGCTTGCTGGTACTGGTCAGCGGAGGCAAGGATTTTATAGGTCCCGACCGGTAGCGGATTTCCGGAAGAGTCGGTCTCGAAGCGGAATCGCCCCTGACTGTCCGGTACCTGGTCGTTGACAAATTCGAAGCAGTTTCCATCCGTACAACGGAAGAGTTGCACAGATGGAGTGAATGTCTGCGAGACAGGGTTTCCAGTCGCGGCATCCACGAGACGCCCTCGGATCGAGCCGATCAGCGGGAGCGGAGCAATTGGTAAGTCACCGACCTCCAGGTTAATGCCGCTAAATTCAAAGGGCCCGAACTGCTCCGTCTGGTACAGGTTGGCAGAGACTTCGATCTGGTAGGTCCCTGCAGGGAGTGATCCTCCAAAGTAGTTATCGAACAGGAACCGGCCATTGCTATCCGCTTGTTGCGAATTGACGGGTTCCAAACAGCCATCGCCACAAACTCTGTACAGGGTTGCGAGAGCAAAGGGCGGCGCGTTACCCGGCAATGGTGCGCTCGTGACTGCATCGGTGACACGGCCCGTGATGGCTGCCACTTCTGTCAGGTTGAATTGCACTGTGCCAATTTCACCAGATGCAGCCCCGACCTGGAAATAGTACTTCTGCCCGGCTTCTACGGTGAACATCGGCGAGCCGGATGGACCGGAACAATTCAGGAATTGCAGGTCTGCAATCCCTGACCCTACCGCAAGGTATATATTTACATTTCCGTTGATGATACTGCCCTGTGTGTCTGCGCGGACTGCCATGGTTTCTGTTGGTGTGAAGGAATACCAGACGGTTCTATCCATGGAATAGCAAATCTGTTGCTCGCCCGGCTCGATTGTAGCATCGGTGATATCTGTGCTGGCACTGAAAGGCAGTGACATGATGGATTCGGCATTGGCGAAGTTGTCGTTCGCCGGAGGAACGGCCTGCAGGATGTTTACTTTTAGAGTTCCGCTCTCTCCAAATGCTGGACCGACCTGGAGATAGTAAGTTTGCCCGGCTTCTGCGGTGAATGTCGGCGAGCCGGATGGACCGGAACAATTCAGGAATTGCAGGTCTGAAAATCCTGCTCCCGATGAACTATATATATTTACATTGCCATTGATGGAACTTCCCAACGTGTTCGCGCGGAGAACCAATGTCTCTGGCGGAGTAAAGGAGTACCAAACTGTTCTGTCCATTGAATAGCAGTTCTGGGGTTCATCTGGCTGGTTCGTGGCATCTGTGATATCTACCGTTGTGCTGAAGGGCAGAGAAGTCACAGACTCTGCGCTGGCGAAGTTGTCGTTCGATGGAGAAATCGCCTGTGTAAGGTTGACTTGAATGGCGCCTGCCTGTCCGAACGAATCAACTCGCAAGTAATAGGTCTTTCCAGCTTCAACCTGGATGCGCGCCGAACTACCTCCAGATGTACATGTCAGGAAAGTCAGGTCAGAGATCCCAGGCCCCGAGGCGAGGAATATGCTCACATTCCCCGGGGCAATGCTCCCTGCCGCACTCATTCGGATCTCAGTGTTTTCTGATGGGCTGAAGGAATACCAGACGCTTCTAAACCGAGAGCCGCCGCAATCTTGAGGCTCGCCGGGTTCGATCGTAGCATTCGTGTTATCTACCGTGGCACTGAAGGGCAGCGAGTTGATCGTTTCTGCATTGGCGAAGTTGTCATTGGCGGGAGGCGTAATTTGCTCCAGGTTGACCTGGAGAGCACCTGCCTGTCCGAACGAATCAACTCGCAAGTAATAGGTATTTCCAGCTTCAACCTGGAAATTGGTGGAACTATCACTGAACGCGCACGTCAAGGAGGTCAGGTCAGAGATCCCGGGTCCTGAGGCGAGGAATACACTGACAGAGCCGCCCACTTGACTATTTACTTCCACTCGGACCGCCATGTTTTCTGCGGGCGTGAACGAGTACCAGACGCTTCTAAACAGCGAACCGCAGCCCACAGGCTCGTTGGGTTCGATCGTAGCGTCCGTGTTATCCACCGTAGTGCTGAAGGGCAGCGAGTTGATCGCTTCTGCGTTGGCGAAGTTGTCATTGGCGGGAGGCGTAATTTGCTCCAGGTTGACCTGGAGAGCACCCGCCTGTCCGAACGAATCAACTCGCAGGTAGTAGGTCTTTCCTGCTTCAACCTGGAAATTGGTGGAACTACCTCCACTTGTGCATGTCAGGAAGGTTAGGTCAGAGATTGATGATCCCGAAGCGAGATAAATGCTTACATTCCCAGGGGCAGTGCTCCCTGCCATATCCACTCGGACCGCCATGTTTTCTGATGGGCTGAAGGAATACCAGACGCTTCTAAACAGCGAACCGCAGCCCACAGGCTCGTCGGGTTCGATCATAGCATTCGTTGTATCCACCTGGGTGCTGAAGGGCAGCGAGTTTATCGCTTCTGCGTTGGCGAAATTGTCATTGGCGGGAGGAAATATCTGTTCCAGGTTGACTTGAATGGCACCTGCCTGTCCGAACGAATCGACTCGCAGGTAGTAGGTCTTTCCTGCTTCAATCTGGAAATTGGTGGAACTATTACTGAACGCGCATGTCAAGCCGGTCAGGTCAGAGATCCCAGGTCCTGAGGCGAGGAATATACTGACAGAGCCGCTCACCTGGCTACCCGCCATATCCACCCGGACAGCCATGTTTTCTGCGGGAGTGAACGAGTACCAGACACTTCTAAACGCTGAACTACAAGTCAGAGGCTCGCCGGGTTCAAGTGTTGCCTCTGTGTTATCCACCGTGGCGCTGAAGGGCAGCGAGTTGATCACTTCTGCGTTGGCAAAGTTGTCGTTGGCTGGTGCAATATAGTGCTCCAGGCTGAATAATACTGTTCCAAGCCCGGTTGCCGCTGCTGATACAGTATAGCTGCCTGCCTGATCATTGGCTGTAAAGGTGGGCGATGTTGCATATCCATCGGCATCCGTGTTAACCGAGGTGGTGTTGGTCCCCGTGTCGGCGAAGGTACCGCTGGGACCGCTGGCGGGAGCCGCAAAGTCAATGGTCACACTGCTTACCAGGTTGCCCTGAGCATCCATAGCTGCGACCTGTAACGGATCGGGAAAAGCAGACAGTATTGGTGTGCGTTGGTTATTACCGCTGGCGAGCGAAATACCAACTGCTGGACCAGGTGTCCCGCGTTCGTACGCGCCGATATCACATGACGCGCCCTGAGGCCGAGTCACACCTCGTTGATCCACATTCAGACAGGTGGAGTCATTCCCTGCATCAATTGCCGGGCTGTTGAGCAGGAGCGGGGAATAACCCCGATCGACAAGGAAACTGCCTAGAAGAGGATCGACGCCAAATTGGTCGCCATCAGTGGCTGTTATTGTGCATCCGGCAGTATCGCTGATGATATTGTTTCCCTGCGATGTGTAAGGTGTGCCATTGCAGTCTTCTATCGCATTACCGGATATGATTGTATTTATCAGATTAAAGGTGCCATTATTAAAAAGCCCGCCCCCATTGTTATTGCTGATTGTGGAATTGTTGATCGTAACAGTACTGGATATTTGAGAACTAAAAACTCCACCACCATTACAGCCGGCACTGTTATTACTGACGGTTGAGTTTTCAATTGACATTGAGTCCCCGTTGAAGAAGATTCCTCCGCCATAGCAAGAGTTTCCAATTGAATTGCTGTGGATTGAACTGTTACTGATGATCAAATCACCATCGCTGTAGATCCCGCCTCCATAGTTGGAAACAGATCCGTTCCTGATAATAAAGCGATCCAGGCTGCCTATAGCTCCATTAGCTACATAAACTCCCCGCACTGTGTTCTGGCCATCGACTGTGGAAAAACTGCTTTGTGTGGAAAACCCTGAATCCCAGCCGCCTGAGAGGGTGATATTCCTATCAATCAAAACAACTTCGCTGCCTGATCCGGTGTACGTTCCCTCTGCAACATTGATTGTATCCCCGCTCGTGGCTTTCCCAATCGCGCCGTTGATTGTGGCGCAGGCAGTGCTTGGGCTTAGGCAGTCATTGTTATCATCGCCTGTAGGGGTCACATACCACGGCCCGGCGGCATGGGCTGACTGAGGGGTCTGTATTGCCATCAACCCACTGATAAGAACCAGAACAAAAAACGAATGAAAGATTTTGCGAGACATTCTATCCTCCTCGCTGTGTTACATATAAGAAAAAAATAATAAGTTGGCGTGTTCGCGCAAGTTAGAAACGGAGCGCGCGGAAACAACGCCGTGATCCCCGACATTGATGGAATAAATGTTGTTTTGATTTCCAGAAATCCACTCCTTTCTTGTGTCTCATGCAACGAAATCAGAATATGTCATTAATAATTACATCTCCGCCGAACTGCCAAAACAATATAAAAGACTGCCAATAGCTGTCAATCTTTAAGCAATTCAAGAGGAGAGGGTGAGATTCCATGGATAAGCTCGACGAGGGAGAATGAGACTGCTCCAAGGTTTATTTAGTTGGTGAGGAAGGGATTTTCGAATCTGGGTGTTTTGATTTTGTCACATTTACAATGAGACAAAGTGCGTTTCCCGCTGAGCGAAGTACAGATTATGCCCTAAAATTATTATAGGCTGATTTGTCTGAAATGCAATTTCGGGAATTTTTTCACAAGGATGGGGACCGACCGACCCTTTGAGGGCAGTGTATAGGGTGCACTAGGAATCAAAAGTGTGACCTATGTTCAGTCACATTTTGATCCTATTTACCAATCCCTATTCTCCCGGCCGTATAGCAAGTTCAATTAATTGTGGATACACAATCTCAATCGACTGGTTGGGTTGTTTCGGATCGATCAGATCATGCGCCAAGCCCAAGCTCAAGGGAAATTCAAAAGCCTCGATGTTGGCGCCCTGTCTTTGCCACCGGCGAACGACCTCAGAAGTTAGCGCATTATTCACCGAGGTATCATTCGCATTTGTGACCATGACAATCCTACGCGCGGCAGGCGGGGTTTGCCAGCTTCTTAATTGCACTGCAAACCCGAGTTTCAGGAACGCAACCAGGGCGTGCTTTGAATAACGAGGATAGGCATGTGAGGGTCCAATATTTTCTTTCAAACTTGGATCCCACCATTCGAAGGCATCTGGTAGAACCATTGTTACGTTCATGACAGGAGCGGTGAGTCGAGTGGGGATTTGTTGGTAGCCGAAAGCTGGGGAAATGATCACTGCGGTATTAATATCGCTCCGATTCTGGGCAGCCCAGGCTGTCGTTACTCCACCACCAGAGATGCCTATCATGCTGATCTGCTCTCCGAGTCCGTGTGCAATATCCACTACTTCATCTGCATATGCCACGAGTTCTTTTGCTTTCAGTTGATTCTGTTCATCGTTCAAGCGGTCCGCCAGGCCGTGATGAGGCAATGGCGCGATCAGAACGTTGTAACCGAGATCATAGAACTGTTGACCCAATTGAACATATTGCGCCGGGCAACTGGTGTAACCGTGCACCAAAATGATCGCGTGCTGTACCTTCTGTCCGTGCGTGAGAAATTGGAGCAGGCAATCCGGATTCATCTCTGTTTCCCGCTCGGCGCGCAGGACTTCTATTCGCTTCGCCGCCTCTTCATAACTTTGTAGAGGGTGAGGTTTTGACGATAAAGCCCATGTATTCCAGGGGATGAATAGACTGGCGATAATGGCCAGAACAATTCCGATGATCAGGACTCCGGACCATCTCCGTCGTGATGAGGCTGTTTTGTTCTGTTGTTTCATGGCAGCAGACTCCCTTCTACATTGTAAAGCACTTCACATGCCTGTTTTATTGTCACAATATGATCTTAACTGGCAATTGAGTCTTCAGGCTTCCTCATAATGAAACCTGAAAATTCGATTGCTTATTGTAATTTCCTCAGAAAAGTGCAATAATCTTCGTATCGTCCATTGTGAGATCTTTGTCTATTCCAGGTTTATTGCAACAGTGATGTGAGTCAATTAATGTTATTTGTCCTGGACAAAGGAGGAATGCCATGTTTCCGAAACCCAAAGGATTTGACAGAGTCGGATTCATTCAATGTTTCCTTGCTTTATTTTTCGTACTGTGGTTTCTAATCTTCCCGGCAGCAGGTATTTACTTTGCCTGGCCAGTGAAACCGGAACTGACGGCCTTGTTCCTTGGTGCCGGGTTCCTCCTCCGTTCATATTTTGGATATCATCTCTGGCGCGAGAAGGATTGGTATAAACTGCGCTGGAGCATGGCAGGTGACTTTGTGTTCCTGGGCGTTCTGTTTGTGACAACCTGGTGGCACATTGACGAAATGAACTGGCATCTCACCGGAGTAAGTAATGGTCTGCGCATCTTCGGCCTGGTTATCGCACACATCTGGACCCTCGCCTATACCTTTGAACCTTTGACCGTGCACTTGTTCAGACCGCATGCCTCTGAAGCGAACGCCGCAGTACCAGAAGAGTTATCAGAAGGTCCACTTTTGCCAGTGCTGAAAAATGTTCTGTTGGCTTTCTTTTATCTTGGTATAGGTATCGGCGCCCTGTTATTCTTCAACACAAACTTCGCAAATCAGCGCTGGCCCTGGGAACTCAATCCGTTTGACGCACGCATCATGGCAGCCTGGCCGGCGGCTTGTGCCGTGTGGGCATTCACAATGCGTGAAATGAAGGATTGGGCTGAGGTGAAAATTGGCGTGCGATCACTCCTGCTTTTTGTTACTGGGTTGTTTGTGATTTGGATATTCACGTTCCCGAGTTATGATTCAACACGTCAAAACGGTCTTACTTTTGGCGTTGGCACGGGACTGCTTTCTGCAGCACTAATTTATGCCTATTGGAAGCAGGAAGCCGCGCGTCCGAAGAACAGGGAAGTAATCGACGCTTCTCTTGTTCGCTCCGGCCTCGGTGGCGCAAAGTAATCGGTCTTGAATCAAAGTAACACCGCGACAAGCACATCCACAGGCAGATTTCGGGTTTTGCCTAAGTGATAAGGTGTCCTCCCATACTGCCTTCTTTGATGAAAGTAGTGTACAACTTTCTTATCCCGGATTCAAGACCCACTTTGTCTGGTTTGAAAAATTATATTCGTGAAGGCTACAGCCGCGCTAACACTCCTTAAACAGAATTAGCCGGAGTTTATGCTGAACGTAGTCGAAACAATGGAGTATGAAGCGGGTTTCTCTCTCCCTTATTTCCTATTTACTACCTTCTTCTGCCTTCTTTCTTTTTACTTCTCTCCTCACATGGTATAATCTTTAGATATGAAACAAAAAGTCAATTTTCAACCCGCCGCTGCATTCGCTACGCTCGCTACAAGTGCAGCCCAAGCTTTGGGACTGCTCTACGAACCTGTCACGGCGTGAGACTTAACCTTGTTCTTCAAGTCCCGGATCTGGTACAGGTTCGGGACTTTTTTGTTAACAGGTGACAATCACTTTATTCTCCAACCTTACCTCGGGAGTGTGTCGCATGGGGCCATGGCGACGCTTCCCAAAGTGACTGTCACCTCCTGGCTTGGTATAATTCCAAAATTCAATTACGTGGACGCTAGGAGCGCGAATGACCAAAAAACTGACCGGGAATGAGATTCGCCAAACATTCATCGATTTCTTTGTCGAGCACAAACACACGGTTGTGCCGTCCATGTCGCTTGTGCCGGGTGGGGACGCGACTCTGTTGTTCACCAACTCGGGCATGGTGCAGTTCAAGGATGTGTTCCTCGGCACAGACAAGCGCCCCTATACGCGCGCCGTCAACTCCCAGAAATGCATGCGCGTGGCTGGCAAGCACAACGATCTCGACGATGTGGGTCGCGATGATACCCATCACACGTTCTTTGAAATGCTTGGCAACTGGTCCTTCGGTGATTACTACAAAAAGGAAGCCATTGCCTGGTCCTGGCAGCTGCTCACGGATGTGTGGGGCTTGCCCAAGGACAGACTCTATGCCACCTGCTTCGAAGACGACAAAGGCAACATCCCGCGCGATGATGAAGCCGCCGATATTTGGAAGGAACAGCCCGGGTTCGATCCCTCACACGTCCTGTTCTTCGGGCGCAAGGAGAACTTCTGGCAGATGGCGGAGACCGGTCCCTGCGGTCCGTGCTCGGAAATCCACTTTGACCGCGGTGCAGAATTCTGCGGCATGAAAGATGTGCCAGGACATGTCTGCGCTGTCAACAACGATTGCGGGCGGTTCCTCGAATTGTGGAACAACGTCTTCATCCAGTACAACCTCTTCGATGATGGTCGTCTCGAACCGCTGCCTGCCAAACATGTGGACACAGGCATGGGCTTCGAACGCATCGTCTCTGTTTTGCAGGGCGTCGACTCCAACTACAAGACCGATCTTTTTGCAGGCGTACTGGATGTGCTCTCTGCGCTGGCGGGTGTGACCCGCGCCCAGCTGTATGCTGATTTCACGCCTTACCGCGTGATTGCCGATCACATTCGTTCGGCAGCGTTCCTGATCGCGGATGGCGTTGTGCCCGGCAATATGGGACGCAATTACGTCACGCGCATGATCATCCGCCGCGCGGCTCGCTTTGGCACCAAGATTGGATTGCGCGAACCGTTCCTTGCCAAGGTCGCGGAGCCGGTCATCGCAGAATATGGATCGTTCTATCCTGAACTGGTCAAAAGCCGCGGCGCGATTTTGGATAATTTGACGCGGGAAGAGATCCGCTTCGCGCGGACCATCGAATCGGGTACCGCTCATCTTGAGAATCTCCTCTCGCAGCTGCGCGCTGAAAATGATCGCGCTGAGCGGAGTGAGCCGTCAGGCGAAAGCAGACGAAGCGCCGTTCTCGACGGGCACCGCGCCTTCGACCTTTATGCCACATATGGCTTACCCTTCGAAATCTCGCGCGATATCGCCCGCGAACAGGGTCTGGATGTGGATGAAGAAGGCTTCAAAGTCGCGCGTGAAGAGCATAGTCTGGCTTCCGGTGGCGGCAAAGCCATGGGCAAAATCGGCGGCGAAGATGCCGAATTCTTTGCAGGCATTTTGAAGACTTTACAAAAGAACAAGAAACTTGGCGAGCATGGTGTTGAATACGACCCATACACCAGTCCGCGCGTCGATGGCGAAGTCCTGGCGCTGATCGCCGCAGGTGGACAATCCGTTGACTCTGCTTCCTTTGGCGATCAAGTCGAAGTCATCCTTCCCAAGACCGGCTTCTACATCGAGTCCGGCGGTCAGGTGGATGATACGGGATATATTCGCGCTGAACCTGGCGGCGAAGCGTGGGAGATCGAAGTGACTTCCATGCGCCGCGCTTCCGCCGGTGTGATCGTCCATGTGGGTGAGGTCATTTCGGGCCAGCCAAAGGTTGGCGATATGGCCGTCGCTGAAGTGGATCTGCCGCGCCGCCACGACATCATGCGCAATCACACGGCAACGCATCTCATGCATGCCGCGCTTCACAAAGTGCTGGGTGAACATGCCCGTCAGGCGGGTTCATTGGTCGCGCCCGATCGCCTGCGCTTCGACTTCAACCATCCCGAAGCGATGACCCCCGAACAGGTCGAGCGCGTCGAGCGGCTCGTCAACGAGGCGATCTCCGCCGACATGGAAGTCGTTCCCAAGCTGAAAGCCCGCGAAGACGCGATTGCCGAGGGCGCGATGGCTCTCTTCGGCGAAAAGTACGGCGAGACCGTCAGGACGGTCACCATTACTCTGCCGTCCGATCTTGCTGCTCTGGAGGTGGATGAAATCATTGCCCACCCGGCCGCTGTGATGGAAAAGATGCCGAAATATTCCTATGAACTTTGCGGCGGGACGCACCTCGAGCGCACCTCTGACGTCGGCGCGTTCATTATCGTGAGTGAGGGTTCGGCGGCGGCGGGTGTGCGTCGCATCGAAGCCGTGACCGGACGCGGGGCGTACGATCTGATCGCCCACCGCTTCAAACTGCTCAAGCAGACCGCCACGGCATTGAAAACCTCCATCGAAGAGGTTCCCTTCAAAGTGGAAAGCCTGCAGGACGAGGTTGCAGATTTGAAAAAGGAACTTGCCAACCTCCGCACGCAAGCTGCTCTTTCTTCTTTCGTCTCGCATCTCAACAACGTTCAGACCGTAAAGGATGTCAATGTGATGGCGCTGGACCTCCCGAATTCCAGTGCAGATACCCTGCGCATACTTGCCGACAAGTTCCGCGAGAAATATCCAAAAAATGGCGTTGCTCTTTTGACGTCGGGCGGGATGATGATCTCGGTGGTTACTGAGGACCTCGTCAAACGCGGACTCAAAGCGGGCGACATCATCACCTCCGTTGGCGGACGCGGCGGTGGACGCCCCAACCTGGCGCAAGGCAGCCTGCCAGATCCCGCGCTGATGAACGAGGCGATGGATAGAGTGGCAAAAGCGGTGGAAGAGAAGTTGAAGTAATTTGTAGGGGCGGACACAAGGTCCGCCCTTTTTTACTAAATATCGTTATAATTTGTCTTGGAGGCTCATATGTTTCGAAAATTTACAGCTGTGGTTGAAAAGGATACAGAAACAGGGTTATATGTTGGTTATGTACCCGGCTTCTCAGGCGCGCACACACAAGCGGAAACTTTGGATGAACTACGTGATAATCTTCGTGAAGTTCTTGAAATGCTTATCGAAGACGGCGAACCGCATTTTGAAACTGAATTTATTGGTACTCAAGAAATTGTCATAGCCTAACCATGCCCAAGCCGCCTGTTCTGAAGCCGAAAGAGGTCGTAGCCATTTTAGAGAGACTCGGTTTTGTTGAAGTGCGGCAGCGTGGTTCTCATCGACAATACCGTCATGCTGATGGTCGCGGAACGACTGTTCCTTTTCACGCAGGGCGGGACATATCACCAATCTTATTACGCCAAATTGCGAAAGATATTGGATTAACAATAGAAGAGTTTCTTAAGAACCGCTAGTAAGGACGGACTTTATGTCCGTCTTTTTGTTATTTCAACTGAATATCCAACTCACTGGCTTCACTACTTACTTTAATCATCATCGAGCCATCGGCGTTTTCCATCTCTGCGTTCTCCATATTCTCCACTGTATCAATCCCAACCAACAATACATTCCAGGCTTTCGAGGGTCCCTGCCGTCGGATGTGAATCACGTTCCCCTGGCGCTCGATCTCAAACCTTGTCTCGATCTTTCCATCCAAAGCAGGGATTTCAACGCTGACTTGTTTTCCAGCCTCCAATTGATAGACTTGTAGAGTCACGCCCTCACTGTAGTCGTAGTCGGACTGGTCCGTGCGATTGCCAATTGGAATGACAGAATTGGGGCGGACCAGCAGTGGCAGGCTCATAAAATCGTGTGTCTCTTGGACCCATCCCGGACCTTCAATGACTCTCCCGTTCAATAGGTTCGTCCATTTCCCCTCAGGTATATAATAATTTACGTTTCCCTTGTGACTGAACACCGGCGCAACCAAAAGTGAGTCACCGAGCATGTATTGCAAGTCCAGATAATCACAGGCAGGATCGTTCGGAAATTCAAGCGCCATGGCGCGCAGCATGGGTGTCCCTTTTTCATGGGCCTGGATCGCGGCGCGATAAAGATAAGGCATCAAACTGCATTTGAGTTTTGTGAACTTCGATAAGACAGTGACTGCTTCCTCATCATAATTCCAGGGAACGCGATACGAAGAGCTGCCATGCAGGCGGCTGTGCGAGGAAAGCAAGCCAAAGGCTGTCCAGCGCTTGTAGACGTCCGCGCTCGCCGTTTTCTCGAAACCGCCAATATCGTGACTCCAAAATCCAAAGCCTGACAGCCCAAGCGACAGCCCACCGCGCAGACTCTCTGCCATCGATTCAAAGGTTGCAGTGGAATCACCACCCCAATGAACGGGGAACTGCTGTCCGCCTGTGGTGGCAGAACGCGCGAAGACGATCGCGTCGTTTTCGCCGCGCTCTTCACGCAGCAAGTCAAAGACCGTCTTGTTGTAAAGATAGGTGTAGTAATTGTGCATCTTGAACGGATCGGAACCATCGTGATAGACCACATCGGTTGGGATGCGTTCCCCGAAGTCCGTTTTGAAGGCGTCCACGCCCATCTTGAGCAGGCCGCGCAATTTCCCGGCAAACCACTTGCACGCCTCCGGGTTCGTGAAATCGACGATGCCCATGCCCGCCTGCCACATGTCCGTTTGCCAGATGTCGCCATCCGGTTTTTTGAGCAGGAACCCTTTTTGCGCGGCTTCGTCAAACAAGACGGAACGCTGCGCGATGTACGGATTGATCCAGACGCAAATGTGCAGGCCGCGACTCTTCAATCGGCGCAGCATCCCTTCCGGGTCGGGGAAGAAGCGGGAGTCCCATTGCAGGTCGCACCAGTTGAATTCCTTCATCCAGAAGCAATCGAAGTGAAAGACATGCAGGGGAATGTCGCGTGCCGCCATTTCATCAATAAAGCTGGTAACGGTCTTTTCATCGTAGTCCGTTGTGAACGATGTGGAGAGCCATAGTCCAAATGACCAGGCGGGTGGCAGGGCCGGGCGACCCGTCAAGGCAGTATAGCGCTCGAGGATCTCCTTCGGTGTGGGGCCGTAGATGACAAAATATTCCAATGCTTCCCCCGGGACGCTGAATTGCACCCGTTCGACTTTTTCAGACGCCACTTCGAATGATACCTGTTCAGGATGGTTGACAAAGATTCCGTATCCACGATTGGTCAGGTAAAAAGGAATATTCTTGTAGGCTTGTTCACTGCTTGTCCCGCCATCCTCATTCCAGATATCGACCGCCTGTCCATTTTTGACAAAAGCCGTAAACCGCTCCCCAAGTCCGTAGATGCACTCTCCCACACCAAGATTAAGTTGTTCATGGACATAGCGTCCAGCGGGCGTATCTACAAACCCCATCCCGCGCCAGCCGCTGAATGTAATGATTTTGTCCCGGCCGATGTATTCCACCAGCCAATCCTCTGTCTTGTTGATTCGTACACTCAGATCTCCGCTTGTCAGCCTGACAGAGTATTCATCATTCGAGATGGAAATCTGCGGACTCGCTTCCTGGCAAATCGTGAATTCTGGCTTGCGCTGGGTTTTCCCTTTGTGATGGATCAGTTGAACACGGATAACGTTTTCCAGTGGGGAGGAAAAGCGCACGGTCAGCATCGGTAAACTGAGTGTGTCGCCGCGCCCTTGCAACTTCCTGGTCGGGGCATAGACGGTGATCGCGTCCTGTTCGATCATTGTGTCATGGACTTGCGTTGCATAGTGAGGCGTCATGCCTGGGCGCATTTGCCAGTATCCATCGGTGAATTTCATGGTGGTATCCTTTCCGTGAGGATGATACCTCAAACCGATACAAGAATCCCCTCGGCAGACGCACATTCGATGTATTATGATTGTGGATGGAAAGGAGATTTACATGTCACGTCTGTCGAAATTTCTAGCAATTACTGTCGTAGTGGGATTTCTGCTTGCCTGTAACTTTGTCACACAACCGGTCAGGGATGTTGAAAACCTGGCGGAAACTGCGCAATCCATAGGCAGCGCCATACCGATCGAGACTCTCCAGGCACTGCCCTCCGCAATTCCGGCCGAGACGCTCCAGGCGCTTCCTTCACTTGCTCCCACGCTCGAGGCGTTTGTGACAAACATGCCTGATTTCGGAAACATCCTTAATCCCCAGGGTGCCCCGGTTCAGGAATGGAAAGCTATTCCCATCATGCCCCAGGCGACCGTCGGTCAGGAATTCAGCGAAAATAATACCTATAGCTTCAAGGCAAATGTCACACCCAAGGAAGTTCAGGATTTCTACAACGAAAAGCTGACCGCCCTCGGCTGGAATCAACCGTTTGACGTTCCCATTGAAGGGGATGCCGGGATCATGGTTTTTCAGAAGGGAAGTAGTGTCCTGACGGTTACAATCACATCATCAGAAGGCTCCTCCGTGGTCGTTTTGACGCTGGCATAAAGGTGGCAGTTATGGATAATTCAAAGGACGGCTAAGCCGTCCTTTGTTGTTTTTTTAATGAGGGAAGTTGCATTCAGTTATAATATTTGCAATCCCAAAAGGAAGGTTTTTTGAAAAAACCCATCGTTGTTGCTTTGCTGTTGTTTGCTATTATTCTTACAGCCTGCTCCGGTTTTGGCCTGCCGACTCCAACTCCTATCCGCAGGCCAACCTTTACTGCCGTTCCGACGCTGACTGCCATCCTCACGCCGACAAGTACGCCTCTGCCGCCCACCGAAACGCCGGCTGTTGCCTCCGAATGGAATGGATTTCCGATCATGCCCGGCGCGGTTGCAGGCGATGGGGATGAGGAAAGCTATGTCTTCACCATCAAAGCGACAGCCCAGCAAGTTCAGGAATACTATCAGCTTGAGCTGGGTAAACTTGGCTGGCAGTCGTCCGCCGAGGGGGATGGAGACGCCTCGTTGACGTTGATCTTCACGAATGATGCTGCAACGCTCACAGTCAGCATCATCGCCAAGGGGGATGAGGCTCTTGTGCTTTTGGTGAAATAAAGGCTTTTTGGGATTAAGAGGGGCTTTGCCGCACACCTGTCTGATTTTGTAATGCTTTAACATTGAATGGCTTAGCAATTCATGGCAAATCACAGGCGGTGCCAGGGGAGATGTTTAAGAACAAGCTCTTAAACTCTCTGCGGCTTATCCCATTTGTTACCCGCGAACTTACAAATTCGATATGGGGGAACATTTTCGTTCGGCTTACGTCAGGAAATAAATAAATCTATTGTTGCGGGGGAAACTTAACTCCTGAAAGGAGGACTTATGATCTGACATGAGTCTTTACGAACAGCAGGAACGCCGACCTGTCGAAGATCCCGCGCGAGCGGGGACGAAGATCCCGCGCGAGCGGGGAGGTTCGCTTCATCATACATTCAAACATCTAACCAAAAGGAGAAGAACCATGTTCACCAAACGTAACGCCCTTATTTCAAGTATCCTATTCATAGTGCTGCTTAGCTCCGCCTGTGGCGCGCCCGCCGCGACCCAGGCGCCTTACAATGAGCCTTCCTCAAATGATGAATACTTCGCACCCGCCGCGACCGAGGCACCCGCCGAGACCTGGGAACCTGCAATAGAAGCACCTGCAGAAGCTCCGGCGACTGGCATGCTCCCGGATGGATCGGTGCAGAATGCAGACTCTGAAATGCCTCCTGAGAAGCGGGAACCGTATGATATGTTCTTCGAGGACTACGGGGTCAACCCTTCGATACATGCCGAGGATGACAACCTTTCCACCTTCGCGCTGGATGTGGATACGGGCTCGTACACTGTCATGCGCAACTATCTGAGTGATGGCAATTTGCCGCCTTCTGATTCGGTGCGCGTGGAGGAATATGTCAATTACTTCGATCAAGGCTATGCCAATCCGCCTTTGTATCAGGCGTTCGGAATTACCATTGACGGCGCGCCTGCGCCGTTTACGCAGAGCGAGCGTTATCACATGCTGCGCGTAGGCATTCAGGGCTATCAGGTTCCCGAGCACGAACGCAAGGATGCTTCGCTGACATTCGTGATCGATGTCTCCGGCTCGATGGATATGGACAACCGGCTTGGCCTGGTCAAGCGTTCGCTGGAATTGCTTGTCGAGCAGTTGAGGCCGAGCGACAGTGTCAGCATTGTGGTTTATGGAACGGAAGCTCATATCGTTTTGGAACCGACGTCTGGTTCCGATAAGGGAAGGATTCTCGAAGCGATCTACAGCCTGCAGCCCGAAGGCACGACCAACGCCGAAGCAGGGATCCGCCTGGGCTACAAGATGGCAATGCACGCCTATCATCCCGGAGGCATCAATCGGGTAGTCCTATGCTCGGACGGTGTGGCAAACGTCGGTGAGACGGGCCCCGATGCGATCCTGGAGGAAGTGGATCACTACGTGGAAGAAGGGGTCACGCTCACAACCATCGGCTTCGGCATGGATAATTACAACGATGTTCTGATGGAACAACTGGCTGACAATGGGGATGGCTTCTACGCCTATGTGGATGACATGCGCGAAGCTCGCCGCCTCTTCATCGATCAACTGACCGGCACCCTGCAAACCATTGCCATGGATGCAAAGGTGCAGGTGGATTTCAACCCCGAGGTTGTGATGCGCTACCGCCTGGTCGGTTTTGAAAACCGCGCGATTGCCGACAATGATTTTCGCGATAACACTGTGGATGCAGGCGAGATCGGCGCGGGTCACTCCGTGACGGCTTTGTATGAGGTCAAGCTGTATCCTGAAGCCTATGGGAACATCGCCACCGTCTTCATGCGCTGGCAGGATCCCGACACGCGCCAGGTCGTAGAACTCTCACAAGACTTCAGCGCCAGTGAACTGGAAAGAGATTTTGAATATGCCAACCCTTATTTCCAGCGATCGGTTGTAGTAGCTGAATATGCCGAAATTCTGAAGGAAAGCTACTGGGCAAACGAAAGTTCACTTGCACACGTTTATCGAGAAGCTGAACGTGTAAGTGAATTACTGCCCTGGGATGAGAACATGGGTGAATTCATGGAGTTGATCCGCCGGGCAAGCCACCTGACCGATTGAGCAATCAAAGGAAGGTTTCCATGTGAGAAATGCCCAATGAAAAGAACCTTCGCAAGGCTTGATCTAAAAGTGGAGTCGAATAATTTCGACTCCACTTCTCTTGTATCAGGCACGCCAGCCTGGAGTCGACTTGCTGCTGCAACGGTTATAATTTGGGGGAATGAAAACCCAGATCATCACACTCGAATCACATGACGACCTCATTTCCGTGCGCGACAGAATGTCGTGGGCGAAGACACCGCGCATTTTGCTGGTCTGGCCCAAGTATGAGAAGATCCTGTTACGACAAGTGGATTTGAAGGTCCTGCAAAGACATGCCTTATCCCTGGGTGCACAACTGGGACTGGTGACGCGTACACGTCGGGTTCGCGAAGATGCCGAAGCGTTGAAAATCCCGGTCTTTGAATCCACGGGGCAGGCGCAACGTGTGGCCTGGCCCAAGCCTCGGCGCAAAAAGTGGCTGCATCGTCCGCCTCGCAACGACCTGCGCGAGCAGCGGGATCAGGTGCCGGCTGGGGAGGCAGCGTGGCGCGCTCACCCCGCAGTCCGTTTGGGGGCGTTCATCGTGGGTGTGTTCGCAGTCCTTGCCCTCGTTGCGCTGTTCATCCCGCGTGCCCAGGTCCGGTTGCAGCCCCAGTCGAAAATCCAAAGCATTGTTTTACCGGTGACGGCGAGCCCCTCGGTCGCTTCGGTTTTCATTACGGGAAGTATTCCCGCGCGTGAAAAGCGCGTGATCGTGGATGGAACGCAATCTGTGACCGTGACAGGCGAGGGTGTGATCCCACAATCGAAGGCAAATGGCGTGGGCATCTTTCGCAATCTTACCCAGCAGGCCGTCATCGTTCCGGCAGGAACTGTGGTTCGGACGGCTGATGCCGAAGCGGTCCGTTTTGTGACAACCAGCGATGGGGAGCTGGAGGCCGGGATTGGCAAGACGCTTGAGCTGCCCATCGAAGCGGTGGAAGGTGG
>Ga0105104_10001237_pt1 | contig 19231 bp, 16 predicted proteins | sample PPLLaktember2015_3_FD_87034 | JGI IMG/M metagenome (GOLD analysis project Ga0105104, IMG submission 87034) | Freshwater sediment microbial communities from Prairie Pothole Lake near Jamestown, North Dakota, USA - PPLs Lake P7 Core (6) Depth... | ecosystem: Environmental > Aquatic > Freshwater >... | reverse complement strand
TGCTCGAGCGGATGCTCGCCGGCGATTGGAACGCCGAAGAATTCCTGGTCGTCCCGCCCGGGCATACCATTCGGCCGACGTTCAATGAGGATATTATCGGGATCGATTGAGAGAGGGTGATCGAGTAGCGGTTTTTGCGTATCGAGATCACCGTAAAATGTATAGGTCTCGATACGCCCCTCGCCACGGAGTGGCGAGGGGCTACCCGCCCGGCATTCTTCAGTAGGGTGATCTTATGCCGCGTGAAGTGATCGGTCAAAAAGCTCAGACGCTGCTCGACGCGATGCGCGCGGTCTTCCCGGACGCCGAAGCGCCGTGCGGCGGGGAAGGCCGCTGCGGCCGCTGCCGGGTGCTGGTGCGGGGCGAAGCGGCTTCGCCGCCCTCCCCGCTGCCGGTCCTCTCCCCCGTTGGCGGAGAAGAAGCCCGCCTGCTCGGCGCCGAACCCGTAAAAGCCGGCGGGCGGCTTTCCTGCCTGGCCCGTTTCGAACGGGCCGGGAGCGTTCTGATCGACCAGCCCGAGCGCGCATTTTTTCTCCCCCAGCTAAAACAAACTGTACTCCCATCGACGGAGGCCGGCGAAGGCTTGTGCGCCGCGGTCGATATCGGGACGACGACGATCAGCTGCGCCTTCGCGGATATCGCCACCGGCCGGATCGTCGCCCGCGCCGCCGCCGCCAACCGCCAGCGAAGTTACGGTCCGGACGTCATCTCGCGGATTGAGAACGCGGTCCGCGATCCGCAGGCGCTTGCGGCGATGCACGGCCTCGTCCGCGGCCAGGTGCGCGGGATGCTCGACGGCCTGCGGGCGGGGCTCGGCGGCGAGCGGCCGGAACGGGTGCACATCTGCGGCAACACGACGATGCTGCATTTGTGGGAAGGCGCCGGCTTGGACGGGCTGGCGCGCATGCCGTTCCAGCCCGCGTTCCTGGAAAGCCGGGAGATGGATTTGGATGCGGAGGACGGCGGGAAATATCGCTGCCGGCTGCTGCCCGGGATATCCGCGTTCGTCGGCGCCGACATCACCGCCGGGATACTTTCCCGCGGGCTGCACGAAGCCGCCGGCCGGCCGGAAATGCTGGTGGATATCGGGACGAACGGCGAGATCGTCCTTGCGGCGGACGGCAAACTGACGGCGACCGCGACCGCGGCCGGGCCCGCCTTCGAGGGCGCGGTGATCTCGTGCGGGATACCGGCCGTAGACGGCGCGATCGACTGCGTGACGTGGAAACGGGAGACGTTCGCTTTTACCACGCTTGGGAACAAGCCGCCGGCCGGTTTTTGCGGCTCGGGGCTGCTGGATTTGCTGGCCGGCCTGCGGCGCGCCGGGATCCTCGATGAAAACGGCGGGTTGGCCGTTGAGGCCGATTCCGGAGGAGTGCGCGCGTTCCAGCTGCCGCCCGATCCGGAGATGAGGTTAACCCAGTCGGACGTGCGCCAGCTTCAGCTGGCGAAGGGCGCGATCGCCGCGGGGATCCGGATTTTGTGCCGGAGCGCGGGTGTGGCGTTGGCGGCAATCGGCCGGGTGCACCTGGCGGGCAGCTTCGGCAGCGGCATGTCCCCGGAATCGGCGATCGCGGTCGGGCTGATCCCGTCCGAGCTTGACGGGCGGATCGAGGCGGCGGGGAACAGCGCGCTCGCGGGGGCGCTGCTGACCGCCCGCGATCCGGGCGCGCTGGAGACGTGCGCACGGATCGCGGAAGCGACCCGGGTCATCGACCTTTCCCGCGCGGAGGGCTTTCAGGACGCCTTCGTCGAGGCGATGCGCTTCCCGCCGCTTCCCTTACGCGGATGACGCAATGCAGTTCTGCGTGATCGTTCGACCCCCTCTCCCGGCGCCCGTCATGGGCGTGGCGGGTTCCGCCGGGCGAGGGGCGGGGGGATCGCTTCCCCGCACGGCACATATCTCATTTGATCGAAGCCGGATGCTGGAAATGAGACAGAAAGACCCCGGTGAGGGAAAACCGCACGCCGGGATCCGTGCGGGATTCGATCGGGGAACTGATCGTCCTGCCGCGATGGTGCATCCTGAGGATAAACTAATTAGTTCATTCGGTTTCAAAATCACACAATCTCCATTAGGAAAGCCTGCGGGTAATCTTCAAGGCAACATCAATAAGTGAAGTTCGGCTAAAATCCACACGTAACAAATTGCGGCAAGTGTTGTGAATGAATAGTGAATGCGCCGTGCAATCCCCCAAAAACTTTCCTTCCAAGCCAGGATAGAGAAAACAATCAATCCGGCCGTCAAGACAATGGATAAGAGAGGCAAGAGAAGAATAGAAAGTGTAAATGAGTTAAAGCCGAATAAAAGCTGAACCGGATTGCGCATGATTGTGAACACAAATACAACCAGAAATATCAGGTTTACTAGAATCATACAGATCGACAACCAACAAGCTGCGGAAGAGGGCAACATACGCCTTTCGCTCCCGTGTTGTCTTCGGATTGCGGCTATGGGCCAAACTACCAATGCCGATAAGAAGATAAGCAAACTGCCCAATAACGCGGTTAGTAAAACAATAGGCGGCTCTCCCCCCAGGGTTTCCAATAAACTCATACTGACGGAACCTGTTTTAAAATTCGCCGATCTTAGGCCCGCTTCCGCAAGCGCAGAATAAATGTCTCCGCGTAAAGTCATAAAGCGATCCGCCCCATCCAGATCGTTGACGGTCCCGACAATGGAGAGATGGTGCGCGGTGTGGTATTCGATCCAACTGCCTGGAGCGCCGTTGTGATGAAGAATCCAGCCATTATCCGTGGGCCAGGCAATAATTCCCGCAGCGTAAAAAGGCTGCTCTATCGCTTCGGGGAGCCGTAACATTTCCTCCAAGGCGGCCCTTTCCTTGAATAATTTTCCATCGGCCAGGGCTTGAATAAAAACGCTTAAATCCTGCACGGTGGAGATTTCTCCGCCGGCTCCCCAATCCATGGAAAGGTTAATCCCATTGGAGATAAGTGGTGTGTTTGACCCCCAATGATCCGAGAGTCGACCTTCCCATGGCTTTGTGGGGGGATTGGTCGAATAAGCCAGATAGGTATGATCCATGCCCAGAGGATCAAAGATGCGCGTTCTAAGTTCCTGGTGCAGGCTATTGCCGGTAAGTTTTTCGATAACCAACCCTAAGAGGATGTAATTCGTGTCTGCATAATGGAACGCCTTGCCGGGCTTCCATAAAGCGGTTTCATTCATCCCTCCAAGATAAAAGTTCAGAAGCCCGGCCATCTTATTGGAAGGATCCGCGACCCAAGCCTTTTCATCCCAATGCGGCCAGGTATAAGATAAGTAATAATCGGAGCGGTTGCATCCCGCCGGCATGTCGTTTTGGATACAATCCATCATTCTCTCGAACCCCTTTTGTTCATCGAAGACGGTCATTCCGTTAAGTGAACCGGGGGCATAGCCGCGATACTCTTCAGGATAGTCGTCGCCAATGCCGTTTTCGTCGTCCATTAGAACATCTTTGAGGCCTGACGTTTGATTTAGCAATTGGCGGACGGTTATCTCGCGGCCGTACGATACCCCGTTTATTTTATGAAGAGCATCCAGTACTTCCGGAGGAAAGACGCTCAAATCCCCCAGAGTGGCGTCAAGGCCTTTTTCTCCCAGGGCTCCTGCTTCCCACAACTGTAAGATAATGACAGCGGTCATCGTTTTTCCCGCGCTGGCAATCGTAAATTGATGATCTACCGTCATCGTTTCGCCCGTGTCGGCGCGGGCGATACCCGCTGCTCCCGTATACGTAAAGTAATAATCCGGCGCCTCAATACGGATGACTGCATTTCGATAGTATTGTCCGTTCCCGTCTGTAACCGATCTTGCGAGTGCCGCATCCAATAGTTGTCTTGCGAGATCGGAATTGAAAATCTTTTTACTGCTTTTCGCTCCATAACAACCGGTTAGTAGAAGGCTTAAAAGAAAACCCCATAAAATACCCCATTTGGATGCTTTGCGATCGGCTGGCTTTTTCATCTATCAATATCTCCTCTGCTTTGATCAACCTTTCGTTTGGGAGGAAATGCTGTTTGCCTCAACAAACGTGGGAGGTTGTGGGTTGTATGAGACCTCAAATTAGACAAGGAATTTAATACAATGTTTCAATTATTCAATTCTGACCTGCCGGGGACGGTAAACTTGCGCTGCTGTGCGCCCAGGCTGCCGGGAGAGGGGCGGGGAGATCGCTTCCCCGCACGGCACATACCGCATTTGACCCAAGCCGGATGCTGGAAATGGGGGCCGCACAATAGCCCTAAATCCTTCCTTCCAAGCCAGGATGGCGAAAACAATCAATCCGGTTGTCAAGACGATGGACAAGAGCGGCAGGAGAAGAATAGACAGGATAAATGAGTTAAAGCCGAAGAAAAGCTGAATCGGATTGCGTATGATTGTGAACACAAAAACAACCAGAAATATCAATTAGAATCATACAGATCGACAACCAACATCCCGCGGACGCAGGCAACAAAAACCTTTCGTTCCCATGCTGCCTTCGGATTGCGGCTATGGGCCAAACTACCAATGCCGATAAGAAGATAAGCAAACTGCCCAATAGCGAAGGAAGCAGCCCCAAGAGGCGAATTCGGGGTCTGGTGGTTTTATCCGCCAAATCCCGCTCTGGCCGGTAACGCATGCCGTTGGGCGCAATGGCTTTTATAGAAAATATCGATTTCTTGATGGGGTGAACGAAGCAGTCCGAGAGTAATGTTAACGCTTGGAGTCAAGCCCATATTGAGGCTAAAGCCACTCAGCTATGGCGTAACAAAAACCGATAGTTTGCGAGATAGTTACTTTTAACGTAGAATCCACCTAATCATGCCGAACCCTGAAAGCGCACCTGGCACGTACGGCGGGGCCGGGAAGGGCTAAACGGCCATCTGTAAGCCCAAAGGAGAAGGACAATGTCAACTACAGTAGCATTGATTTTAGTTGCGATTGGTGTATTGCTCGTTATACTGGGAATTCTCTATATCGCGAAACCCGACATATTCCAACAAGGATTTCTAAAAAGTATAGATATTTCCCGTCAACTCTCTAGCCCAGAAAAGCACAGCGCATTCATGAAGACGTTTGGAGGCGCACTTATAGTCATCGGATTGATAGTATTCATTGTTGGAATGTTTGGATAGGCGATTTGGCAGGCTTCTTCGATTTCTAAATAACACGAAGTACACGCGAATGCGATGTGCGCATCAATTTTACGTATAAAACCCTGCTTTCGATGGGACATTATTACTAGGTAACGTAATGCGATAATAAATGCGAACACAGGTGCACGTGCAAATATTTTCCCCCCCGATTCATAATCGCGCAGGTTCAAAGATCAAACCGAACCTGCGCATCCTCCCCCGCGGGGGCGGGCGCGGGGCACACCTTGGCAAGGATTGCATGCATCCATTATTTCGATTCCGGCTGACAACCGGTTCAGATACACGGGTAGAGAAAGAAGAATAGGAACATGAGAAAACTGGTGGTAGGCACATTCTTAAGTCTGGACGGCGTGATGCAGGCTCCTGGCGGCCCCAACGAGGATCGCGAGGGAGACTTCCAGCACGGCGGCTGGCTGGTTCCCTATGCCGACGAGAAGTTCGGTGAGCTCATGACCGAGTGGACCATTCGCGCCGGCGCCTTCCTCCTCGGCCGCAAGACTTATGAGATCTTCGCAGGCTCCTGGCCCAATTCGACCGATTCGGACGACAAGGTTGCCGAGGCTCTCAACTCACGGCCTAAGTTCGTCGCGTCACGTTCACTCACCAGGCTCGAGTGGCACAATTCCCACCTCCTTAAAGGCGACGTTGTCAGCGAGGTGGCCAGGCTGAAGGCAATGGAAGGCGGCGAGATTCAGGTTCACGGCAGTGGCAACCTCCTCCAGACCCTCCTCAAGCACGATCTTGTCGATACTTTGCGCCTCTGGCAGTTCCCCGTGGTCATCGGAACGGGCAAGCGCCTGTTCGGAGAGGGCGCGATCCCGGCCGGCTTCCGCCTCGTCGAGTCCAATTTCACCGCCACAGGTGCCGTCCTCCACGTCTACGAGCGCGCAGGCGCGCTCAGGTACGGCGAAGTAGAAGTAGGCCGGGAGACCATGCTCTTCGATCCAGACGCGCCCGGCCGATGACCCGTGGATACTTGCACGGGGCTCGGCTTCATCGAAAATGAAGAGTAATCGTCACCCCCGCGTGTACCAAGCGGGGGTCCAGTGACTGTGGGTGAAAGACACTGGATGCCCGCAAAGAACTCGCGGGCATGACGAATTGGATGGAGCGTTCTGGTCAGTTGAAAGGCGCCAAACCTCGCGCTGCAGCCGACCCCCGCTTCATAATCGTGCAGGTTAAAAAGATCAAACCGAACCTGCGCATTCTCCCCCGCTTCGCGATCGTGCAGGTTCTACGTGCAGAACTTGCACACTCCCGCGGGGCTCACCTTGGACGCCGGGCAACCGGAGACAAAGCATGAGCCAAGAGTATAATATCGACGCAAAACCGACCAGCCGCTCCGATCGCGACGAATGCTGACCATTGGGACGCTTTACGCACACGGCTATACCCGGGATCAGCTGGATATGATTCCCTCCCTGGGATTCTCACTCTGCCCCGAATCCGCAACCTACGCCGGCGCCCAAAGCCTGAAGTTCATCGAATTTCCAAATCCTCCGGTGCTGGAACTGATTCATGTTCAGGATGACCTTGAATACGCCGGGTTCATTCCGCCCGGGATGACCCCGTATTGCCCGGGAATTTCCATTGTCGTCGATCCTAAATCAACCCGGACCTTCGAAGACTACCGAGCCGCCTTCGGCGCCTGGAAGCCGTACGAGTTGCACGTCGATGGCTCGGGAGGGAACGATCCCGCCAAATCCGGGACGAACTACCTGAATTTCGAGATCCCCCTCATCGAGAAGACCTTCATCTACCTGACCCAATATCCGCAACGCGTACCCGAAGCCCCGGCGCCGGTAATCCATCCCAATCCGGCGGCTCGCGTCTCGGGCCTTGTTTTCGATCTGCCGGGTCGGGCGCTGAACCCCCTTTTCTCGTTATGGGGGCAGGAACAATCCGGGGCGGGCGCGGCATTGGGCGGCCTCAATATCTATTCGGAAATCCAATGCCCGGACGAGCTGAAGCGAAGGAAGAAGCCATTCCCCCTGGCGGCTGTGGTCGTCACGACCGCCTCCATGCCCCAACCGGATCGCGGACGCGCCGTCATCGACTGGCTGGGCAGGCAGGCGCTGCTGGCGGAGATGAATCCGTTATCCTGGGATATTATTCTCACCGTATAGAACATGCAACCCGGCCGAATTTTCGCATTGGGGGAGGACGCCCAATCCGCCGGCGCGGTCCAGACCCGTCTTCACGGAGTGGAATGATGAAAGACTTTCCGGAATTCATGAAAAATCCCGCCAATCGGATTGCTTCCCAGACGCAATACACCCGCGGCATCGAAGGCTACCTGTTCGACGGCGCGGATGGGAGCCAGATGGCCGTCTGGACAAATCATAAGGGCGAAAATTCGGAAGAGCACGTCCATGATTACGACGAATATTTTCTGGTGGTGCAAGGGCAATACACGTTAATTCTGGGAAGCCGGCGGATTCCGATCGCGGCGGGCCAGGAATGGTTTATCCCGAAAGGCGTGCCGCACCGGGGGGAAAGCGTCGCGGGAACAAGGACTATTCATGCATTCGGGAAAAAGCGCGCCAGGCGCGAGGGCGAAGCCGAATAATTTATATCCACGAAGGACACGAAGATAAAACCGGAAGCTCACCAAGAGAGTAAAATATTATTTTCTTTGTGTTCTTCAGGTTTTTACTTCGAGTTCTTCGTGGAACGGCAGCCGGCTTATTTCTTTCGTAAAACCGCCAAGGGAAAGTTGGAATAATCATGAATCGCAGGCTGTCATTTCGGTGCGTTTTTATGCTCTTGGTTTTCAGCCTGGCGGTTTTTCTCGGCGGCTGCGCCGACGCCGCCGGCCGACAGACCGCGTATTGGCCGGAAGGTGAGTGGCGGACCTCCACGCCGGAGGAACAGGGGATCGACTCGGCTTCGATTTTGGCCATGCTGCGGGAAATCCGGCGGGAAGCCCTGAACGTCCACAGCGTCCTGATCATCCGGCATGGCTGGCTGGTGACCGAAGCGTATTTTCCCCCCTATACCCGCGATATCATCCATCCGCTCCACTCGATCTCTAAAAGCGTGACCTCGGCCGCGGCGGGTATGGCCATTCAGGAAGGCCGAATTAAAAATGTCCGGCAAAAAGTGCTGGATTTCTTCCCCGAAATAGCGACAGAGACGACCGATAAATATCTGAGTGAGTTGACGCTGGAACACCTGCTGACGATGTCCGCGGGTTTCAACACCAACACACTCCCGAATTTCGCCGCCGGGGATGCGAGTTTAAACGCGGCCGAATACATCCTGACCCACAGCAACATCCTGCGCAAGCCGGGCGTAACGTTCTTTTACGATTCCGGCCTGCCGCATGTGCTCTCGGCCATCCTCCAAAAAACCGGCGGCCAAACGCTGGAAGCATACGCACAGGACAAGCTTTTTAATCCGCTGGGCGTCGCGGATTTTCAATGGCAATCCGATCCGCAAGGCGTCACCCTCGGCTATTCCGGGTTGAGCCTCCGACCGGCCGACATGGCCAAATGGGGTTACTTGTACTTGCAGGGCGGCGTGTGGAACGGGAAGCCGGTGGTGCCCGCGGGGTGGGTGAAGGCCTCGACGGCGAAGCATATGGACACAAAAGGGCTGATGAATGCCGCCGAAGACGACGGATATGGCTACTACTGGTGGATGGATTCCTTCGGCGGGTTTTCCGCCCACGGGCATGGGGGGCAGTATATTTTCGTCCTACCCAAGCTGGATATCGTTGCGGTATTCACCGGCAGCCTGGCCGACCCGGTTTTCCCGGCTCCGCACCGGATGCTGCAGACGTATCTGCTGCCCGCCGCGCAATCCGCCCGGCCGCTGGCGGCCAATCCCCAAATGGCCGGAGCGCTCGCGGCCGAAATCGCGGATATCCAGAATTCAGAAAAACCGGTCGCGCCGCTGCCGGAAACGGCCCGGCAAATCTCCGGCAAGACATTCCGAATCACCGGCGTTTCGCCGGCGGGCTGGCCCGAAGACATCATGTTTACATTCCCGGGCGGAGATACGTACACGGAGGCGATGACGGCGGGCGGTGAAATTCTCAGGGCGGTTGGCGGCCTAAACAATGTTTTTTATTGGAACCACCTCGGACCGGAGGGCGGGAACCGCGTCGCGGTTTTACGGGGATATTGGAAGGATGATCTTACCTTTGTCGAGGAGCAGAACCTGGACCTGCTGTCCGAAATCCAGTTTTTCACCGTGACTTACACCTTCAAGGGCTCGAAATTGTCCATGCAGGTGGAGACCAGCATGGGATATTTCCCGGCGCTTCAAGCGACCGGGGAAATGATCGAATAAGGGTGGTGGAGTAGCGGTTTTTGCGTATCCCTGGCCCAGCCCGCCAGGGCGGGCGAGACCACCGGTAATTTGGCGCGGTCTCAATACACCCGCAAAGCGCGCGGGCTACCCCGGCTCGACCCGCCGGGGCGGGCTCGACCGACTTTTTCAACACCCTGTTAAAATAACTATTAGGCTGGCTACCCCGGATCACCGAAGCCAGGTTTTGAAGAAAATATTCCCTATCTTGGAAGAGGAGGGTTTACCATGACCACCTACATCATCGTCAGCCTGATCAGCGGAGTTTTGTTCGGAATCCTGGATGGATTGATCAACGCCAATCCGTTCGCGGTCAAATTATTCGAAGCTTACAAGCCGATCGCCAAAACCTCGGCCAATTTTGTAGCGGGGATCCTCATCGACCTCGCGTATGGATTCATCATGGCAGGGATATTCCTGGTGTTGTATCCCGGCCTGCCGGGCGCAACCGGGCTGGTGAAAGGCCTGAGTTTCGGATTGATCGCCTGGTTTTTCCGGGTGGCGATGTATGTGGTCACACAGTGGATGATGTTTAAGGTCCCGGCAAAAACCTTGGGTTATATCCTTCTGACGGGCCTGGGTGAGCTGCTGATCATCGGATTTATTTACGGAATCGCCCTGTAGGATTCTGCTGGAATGCCGTTGCGGGTACGTTGAAACAGGACCGGCTTGCCGAAGCGAAGCATTCGTGCGACAGCCGCGAGGGCGAAGCCGGATGAATTTTCTCCATGAAGTACACGAAGAATAAACCGGCAGCGCACGAAGGATATTAAAATATTACTTACTTTGTGTTCTTCAGGTTTTACTTCGTGTTCTTCGCGGAATCCTGCCCCGGCGGCGGGATGGAAAAATCCGGACGGTGAGGGAGTCTGCCTTGATTTCAAGGATCGGGTCGCCTGCCATGCGGGAGCGCCTAGTCCATACAAATCCCCGCCAGGCTTACTTCCTCGGCGCGGTGGCAGCTGACAAAGTGTTCCGGTGCAATCTCCCGCAGGCACGGCATTTCCACCCGGCAGCGGTCGACGGCGCAGGGACAGCGCGGGTGGAAATAACAACCCGAGGGCGGGTTGGCCGGGCTGGGGACTTCCCCCTTCAACTCCACATCGCCGATCGGGACTCGCGGATCCGAAACCGGCACGGCCGCCATTAACGCCGCCGTGTAGGGATGTTTTGGCCGGTTGAAAATCTCCTCGGTTTTGGCCGTCTCCACCAGCTTGCCCACGTACATCACCGCCACATGATCGCAGATGTGCTTGACGACGCTCAGGTTGTGCGCCACGAAGAGATATGTCAGGTGCAATTGGTCCTGCAGTTCCAGCAGCAGGTTGAGCACCTGCGCCTGGACGGACACGTCGAGGGCGGAAACCGGCTCGTCCGCCACCACCAGCCGCGGGTGGAGCGCCAGGGCGCGCGCGATGCCGATCCGCTGCCGCTGGCCGCCGCTGAACGCGTGGGGGAAACGCTGCATGTATTCGGGGCGCAGGCCCACCAGCCGCAGCATCTCCGCCACCCGCTCGGTGCGCTGCTTTCGGTTGGTCAGGCCGTTGACCAGCAGCGGTTCGCCGACGATGTCGAACAGCGTCATGCGCGGATTTAGGGATCCGAATGGATCCTGGAAAATCATCTGCATCTGCGGCCGCAGCGGCCGGAGCTCCCGGCGTGAAAGCGGCGCCATGTCCACAACCCGCCCCTCCGCGGTGTGGAAGAGGATCCGGCCCCCGGTGGGCTGCATCGCCCGCAGGATGCAGCGTGCGGTGGTGGTCTTCCCGCAGCCGCTTTCCCCCACCAGCCCGAGCGTCTCGCCTTCGCGGATGACGAAGCTGACATCGTCCACGGCCCGCACGTTGCCGACGGTGCGCCGCAGAAATCCCTTTTGAATGGGGAAAAATTTTTGCAGATTCTGTATTTCCAGCATCACGGAATTGGTCTGGGATTGCATGGCCATCAGGGTTTTCTCTTTTGGGAGCGGGATTCCTGCCCGTTGCCGTCCGGCTTTTGGACGGTGTCGGCGTACAGCAGACAGCTGGCAAAATGGTTTTCGCCGACCGGCAGCAGGCCGGGGATCTGCCGGTCGCAGATACCGGGCATGACCTTCTCGCAACGCGGATGGAACGGACAGCCTTCCGGCCGGTTGAAGGGGTGCGGGATCGACCCGCTGATGATCGGCAGTTTGACGTGCGGTGTGGATTTTACGTTGGGAATCGAGCGCAGGAGCGCCTGGGTGTACGGATGTTTTGGCGCGAGGAAGATGTCGTTCACGGTGGCCTGCTCCATCACCCGGCCCAGATACATCACCACCACGTAGGAAGCCATTTGGGCGATCACGCCGAGGTCGTGGGTGATGAAGATGATCGACATGCCGCGCTGTTTTTGAAGGCGGCGAAGCAGGTTGAGGATCTGCGCTTGGGTGGTCACGTCGACGGCGGTTGTCGGTTCGTCGGCGATCAGCAGGCGCGGATTGCAGGAAAGGCCCATGGCGATGATGGCGCGCTGGCGCAGGCCGCCCGAGAGCTGCCAGGAATAGGAGTCGATCCGCTGCTCCGGCATGGGGATGCCGACCGCCTGGAATAATTCCACGGCCATCCGCCGCGCCGCGCTTTTATCGACCGGCTGGTGAAGCCGGATGGCTTCGATGATCTGGCTGCCGACCGTATGCACCGGGCTGAACGAGGCCATCGGTTCCTGGGGGATCAGGGCGATTTCCGCGCCGCGGATCTTGCGCATCTCATTGCTGTTGGGTTTCAGGGCCGCGATGTCTATTCCCGCCCCGTCTCCGTTCCGGCCGGCCAGCCACACTTCGCCGTGGACGATGCGGCCGGGGGGGTCGATGATCTGCAGCACGGCCTTCATCGCCACGCTCTTGCCGCAGCCGCTTTCCCCCACAATCCCCAAAACCTGTCCGGGGAGCACATCGAAGGAAACGCCGTCGACCGCCTTGACCAGCCCCTCATCCAGCGGGAAGTAGGCTTTCAGGTCGCGCACCGAGAGCAGCGGTTTCAATTCCGGTTTGAGGGGCGGCGCTTTAGTGGCCATAAGGATCGGCTGCATCGCGCAGTCCGTCTCCCACCAGGTTGAACGCCAGCACGGCGAGGACCACCGCCAGGCCGGGAGTGAGCAGCCAGGGGGCGAGGGCGATCGTCTGCACGTTCTGGGCTTCCTGCAGCAACACGCCCCAGCTGATGGCGGGCGGGCGGATGCCGAGGCCGAGAAAACTCAGCGTGGTTTCATTGATGATCATCACCGGGATGGCCAGCGTGCTGGCGGCGATGATGTGGCTCATGAATGCCGGGGCCATGTGGCGGGTGATGATCCGCAACCGGCTGCAGCCGGCCAGTTCCGCCGCCAGGACGAAATCCTCCTCGCGCAGCGAGAGGAACCGGCCGCGCACTTCGCGCCCCAGCGTCGTCCAGCCGATGAATGCCAGGATGATCGTGATCGCGAAGAACACCTGCTCGGGCCGCCAATCCTGGGGCAGGGCGGCTGTCATGGCCAGCCAGATCGGAATGGTCGGCAGCGATTGCAGCAGCTCGATCAGGCGCTGGATGATCAGATCGGGGATGCCTCCGAAATACCCGGAAATGCCCCCCAGCAAAACCCCCAGGACAACGCTGAGGGCGACGGATACCAGCCCGACCACCATCGAGGTGCGCGTGCCGAACATCAGCCGCGACCACTCGTCACGCCCCAGCCGGTCCGTCCCCAGCAGGAACAGCGTGCCGTCCTTGTTCGAGCTGTCCGCTCCGAGGAGGTGCAGATCGGATGGGATTACCCCGAGGATTTTGTATGCGTAGCCCTTCACGAAGAACCGGACCCGGTTCTGAATCGCTTCATCCACCGTCCACTCCATCCGCAGCGTGACCGGGTTGCGTTTCCCGGTGATGCCGGGAACCCATGGATCGAGTTTGCCGTCCCGGATCAGGTGGACCGGCTGGATGGGGATGAACATCAGCCGTTGGTTGGTCTCCTCCGGATTGGTGACGGAGAAGAAATCCGGGAACAACACGATAATGTAGAAAATAATCAAAACGGCGGCGCTGATCAGGGCCAGGCGGTGCTTGCGGAAGCGCCACCAGACCAGCTGCCAGTTGGAGGCGACGGATATGCGCTCTTCCGCCTCGGAACTCACCGGCAGGATGCGTTCCTCCGTGGAAGGGGTCGGGATTGGGTTGGCAGTCATGGATTAGGCGCCTTCCATGCGGATTCGCGGATCGAGCCACGCCAGCAGGATGTCGGAGATCAGGGTTCCGAGGATCGTGAGGAAACAATAGATCAGCAGGATGCTCCCGGACAGGTACATATCCTGTTGGGTCAGGGCGTGCAGGAGGAGCGGCCCGATGTTTGGCAGGTTCATCACCGTGGCGACGATCAGGCTGCCGGAGAAGAGCTGGGGGAGGTACCAGCCGATGGTGCTGATCAGCGGGTTAAGCGCCAGGCGGACCGGGTAGCGGAAGATCAGCTTCCATTCGGGAAGGCCCTTGGCGCGGGCGGCGACGACGTACGGCTTGTGAAGCTCGTCCAGCAGGTTGGCCCGCATGATGCGGGTCAGGCGCGCCGTCCCTGCGATTCCGAGGATGATCATCGGCAGCCAGATGTGTTTCATCAAGTCGACGACGCGCGCCCAGCTCCAGGGCGCGTCGATGAATTCCGAGGAGAAAAGGTTGGTGATGCTGACTCCGAATTTCGAGAAGGCCAGCCACATGAGGATCAGGGCGAGCATGAAGTTCGGCGTCGCGACGCCGAAATAGTTGACGACGGTGAAGAAGTAATCCAGTGCGGAATTTTTATGCAGCGCCGAGTAAATCCCGGCCGGGATGGCGATCGCCCAGGTGAAAAGAAAAGACAGGAGCGCCAGGATCACGGTCAACAGCAGCCGTTCGCCGATGAGCTGGGTGTTGGGCAGCTGGTATTCCAGGGAGAGGCCCAGATTGCCGTGCAGCAGGTTCTCCATCCAGCGCAGATACTGGATATGGAAAGGCTGGTCCAACCCGAATTGGGTCTTCATCGCATCGACCTGCGCCGCGTCGATGGAGGAACCGGAGGATGCCACGGTCGCCAGATAGCTGGTGAGAAAGTCGCCGGGCGGCGCCTGGATCAGCCAGAAGACGATAACCGAAAACAGGAGCAGCAGGATGGGCAGGAGGATCAAACGCTGTAGGATGATTCGCAGCACTTTGTCACCTCGTTCTGCGGTTGCGGCCGGACAGAAAGATAGCAGGGGAAAACCGGCTCCCCTGCTATCTTTCCATGTGTCGCGGAATGCGTTGTTACGCCTTAAAATACCACGTTTCCGGCCTGCCGTTGCCGGGCGTGCGCAGCGGCCAGTCGTTCCCCAGGGCGGTCGGGACGTTCATCATGTTGTTGCTGACCACCACGACGCCCTGCACCATCGGGGTGAGGCCGATCGTGCCGATCTCGTAGCAGTTGTCGACCCAGAGTTTGAACAGTTCCTGGGCGACCGCCGCCTGCTCGGCGCCGCCGACCGTCCGGGCCTTATTGATCAGCTCGACGATCTTCTTGGCGTCGGCCGACGGTTCCAGGCCGTCCGTGCCGCCGGTGTTGTACCAGGTGTTGAACAGCGGCCAGACGGTGATGCCGCCGGCGAGCATCGTGCGCGGATCGAGCTTGGGGTTCCCGGTGAACGGGAAGCCGGTGGTGTCCTGGTTCCAGATCTCGGTCTGCAGGTCGTTGGAGGCGCGCATCTGGAAGTGCAGCGCGCGTTCGCGGACCTGGACGATCGCCTGGACTCCGACCTTGTTCCAGTCCGCCGCGATCAACTGGGCCACGTCCGGCCACGGGCCGAACGCCGGCACGACGGAAATTTCGATCTGGACCGGCTTGTTGGTGCCCGGGTAGAGCCGGATCCCGTCGGCGTTCTTCTTGTCGAGGCCGATCCCGTCGAGCAGCTCGTTGGCTTTGGCCGTGTCGTATTCGGTGAACTTATAGGCGTACTCGTCGCCCGGGTAGAACGGATGGTTGGGGGCGGGGACGGGCTGGCGCGCTTCGCCGAGGCCCATGAAGGCCGATTCCTTGATCGCGCCGCGGTCGATCGCGTACGACATCGCGATGCGGAAGTCCTTGTTCTGCATCAGCGCGCCGAGATCGGCGTCTTTGATGTAGGTTTGGTTGAAGGATACGTCGGCATCCCCGCCGCCGAAGCCGGGCCAGGTGTAGACCTTGTATTTGCCCTTCAGCTCCTCTTCCTTGAAGACGGGGTAGTTCATGAGGTTGATCTGCCGTTCCTGTTCATCGAATTCGCCGGCGATCGCGGCCACGTTGAGCGAAGCGGCGTCGGCGAAGTAGATCATGCGCACTTCATCGATGTATGGCAGCTGGTTGCCTTCCGTGTCGACGCCCATGTAGTAGGGATTGCGCTTCATCACCATGACTTCTTTTCCGACCGCGGTGGTCGGGATCCAGGCCGCCGTGCCGGGCCGGTCCGGATTCTCCGCCTGGTTCTTCTTCATGGCGAACAGCTCGGTCCAGGTCTTGAAGCCGGCGTCGCCGACCATCTTTTCCAGGGCGGCCGCATCGGCATATTTGGCGTGGAACTGCTTCATGTACTCCGCGGGCAGGAAGGCCGGATAAGCCCGGTCGCCGTTGTCTTTATTGGCCATCTCGAGCGGCCAGGTGGTGTTGGGCCCGAGGTAGGTCCACGTGAGGGTGTAGTCGTCGACCTTGGTCACCTTCACGGTCGAGCCGTCGCTGTTTTTCATCCACGACGGGATGGACGGCATCAAATCCTTGTTCTGGAGGATGTCCTCGTACCAGAACATGATGTCGTCGGCGGTGAGCGGCGATCCATCGGACCATTTGCCGCCCTTGCGCAGGTGGAGCGTCCAGGTCGTGAAATCGGCCGAGGATTCATAGGATTCGGCGATTTTAGGAAGGACCTTGGTGCCGTCAGGCGAGAAAACCAGCAGCGAATCGGCCACGATGCGGATGTAGCCGTTGTAGTCCGATGGGCCAAGGAAGCCGCGCCGCCAAGTTCCGCCATAGGTGCCGATGCTCTCGGCTTCCTCGACCAGCGGGTTTTCAGGCAGCCGCTCCACCACCGGCGGCAGGTCCCCCGAGCTCACCTGTGCGTCCAGGATCGGGGCTTGTTTGTAGGTGATAACCTCGGCGGTGGGCGCCGTTGTATTGGTCGCCTGGGGTTTGGAAGTCGCGGCGGCCGTGGGGGTGGCGGTTGGTCCGCAGCCGGCGAGCAGCAGGGAAAAAGCCAGGAAGCTTCCGAGCGCCGCCAAGGGTGAAATTCTTCTTGGGCTGGGCATTTTTTCTCCTCTGAAAATGGGAACACCGGATTAATTGCAGGGCGACTCAACCCATCGCCCCGTACGCGCGTCTTCGGGATATCGGTTGTAGGCTCCTCCTTTCTTTTACTCAGGATGTGATCGGCGCGCCGGTCAGGGAGCGCTGGCGCGGATGACAAATTGCGGCTGCAATATGATTTCTTTGCTGGATTTGACGGATCCGCGAATCCGATTCAAGAGCAGGCGAACGGCTTCCGCGCCGAGTTCGTAGCGCGGCGCGCGACAGGTGGTTAGCGACGGGGTGACGAGCGCCGCCAGGGGGATGTCGTCGCAGCCGACGACGGCCAGGTCGCGCGGGACCTTGCGTCCCAACTCCGCGCAGGCATGCAGGGCGCCCACGGCGACAAGGTCGTTGAAACAGAAGAGGGCTGTTAATTCCGGTTTCGAAAGCAGCAGGTCACGGGCGGCGGCCTGCCCGCCTTCCACGGTCGGCGCGCACGGATGTTCCCAGGCGTCGTCCACCGGCATTCCGGAGTCCGCCAGGGTGGCGCGGTAACCTTTTCCACGGTTGCGTCCGCTGTGAGAGGTGGGGGGGCCGGATAAGAATCCGATCGCCCGATGGCCGCGATCCAACAGGTGCCGGACGGCCAGCCGTCCCCCCAGCTCGTCGTCGAGGCGCACGGATCCGAGGAATGAGGTTTTCGAGTGCCGCGGTATCTGGCGGTTGATCAGTACGACGACCGGATGATGTTCCACCACGTTGGTCAGCGGACGGGAGGCGAGGCGGCTGAACAGGACGATCCCGTCGACCCGTTTTTCCTCGAGCGAATAAATTAGGCTTAATTCGCGTTGAGGATCCTCTTCGGTGTTGCACAGGTAGATGTTGTAGCCTTCGGCGCACGCCACATGTTCGGCGCCGAGCGCAACGTCGGCAAAGAAGGGATTGGATACGTCGGGAATCACAAGCCCGATGGTTCCGGAGTGGCGGGTCACCAGGCTGCGCGCGATTCCGCTGGGGCGGTAATCCATACGGTTAATAATTTGCTGGACGCGTTGGCGGGTTGCCGGACTGACGTCTCCCTTTTGGTTGATCACCCGGGAAACGGTCATGATCGAGACGCCCGCTTTGCGGGCGATGTCCGCCACGGTCACTTTTTGCGCCATAGGAGGAGGGTTACCCGTTAGCGTTACCGTTAACGCTAACGGGATTATAGGGGGAATGCGCTCCTTTGTCAATTGGAATATCATGTTTTATTCCATCATCATGGTTTATCACGGCAAGGCGGGACGAGGCGAAAAGCCAAACGGTATACCGAACTTTCCCATGGGGCGACGGGGGTTCTAAGCGTTTTTTCCGTCGACGACCGTGGCGGCCTTTAAGTGATCGTTAATCCGGATTCCAACTCTATCAAGTTTCACCCGGCGGAGCCGTCATGTGGTTTGGCGACAGGCTGCCGGTTGATATGACGGCCGTCCAGGTGGATCCTTCCGGCGATATTTATTTCACCTGCGCGGAAGGAATCTTTCGCATTTACCGTAAGTAATTTCCGCTTTGCTGAGATACCGTGTAAAATGATGGGTGTTCTGCGCAGCCGGCACGGACGCTGAACCGGCGGCGAATACTACTGATCCCACCGGAGGTTTTATGGCGGATAATTGGAAATGTTCAAAATGCGGAGGGATAAATCCCGGAAAACGGGAAGCCTGTATTGGATGTAATAATCCAAAACTAGGCCTGACCACTCAACCGGAGCCTGTGGAACCGCCGGTGGCGCCTGTCGAATATGAATGCAGTGTTTGCGGTATTAAATCAACCGACGGCGAAAAGAGAGTCGTCGTTACGGCGGACGAAGAAGATCAATGGCGGGACGGCTCGAAATATCACCATTATTCCAATTTCCACAGGATGCGGGTCTTTATCTGCGCTAAATGCAGAAAAGAAAAAGGGTCAGTGGAGAAGGCAATTGTCAATAAGGCGGCGGCATTCGGCCGGATGGGAGAATTCAGTTATTGGGATAATTTTGATTATTCACTAATTTGGCACGGCGATCGCCCTTTTATCATCATTAAAGACGATATGAAAGATGAATTATATGATAATGTCGAAAACAGGAATGTCGAGATAATAATAAACTATCCAGGAGAATCCCTGATAGCGAATAAAGGTTATTTTATACTTATTGACGATGTCCCTGTGGCTTTGGTTTCAATCGCCAAGAATTATAGAATTAGTCTCAAGGTGACGCCGGGTATTCACAGGATAAAAATGGCGATCAGGGATAAGGGAGTAGTCATTAACACCGAGCCGAATAAATCTTATGAGTTTGACGGAAAATTTGACAAATGGGTGAGTGGATACAAACTTACTCCAAGATGACAACGTGTTGCGGGGATATGGGCGGCCGTCCGCCTTTCCGTTCCTGATTATCAACTCCCTGATGATTTCTACCGCCGGCGCTTGCGGTCGGATGTCAGCGGGGAAGGTGGCACCCTCCCGGGCGGGCTTTGCCGGTCGGATCGGAGGC
>Ga0105104_10001236_pt1 | contig 19235 bp, 14 predicted proteins | sample PPLLaktember2015_3_FD_87034 | JGI IMG/M metagenome (GOLD analysis project Ga0105104, IMG submission 87034) | Freshwater sediment microbial communities from Prairie Pothole Lake near Jamestown, North Dakota, USA - PPLs Lake P7 Core (6) Depth... | ecosystem: Environmental > Aquatic > Freshwater >... | reverse complement strand
GTTCATTTTATAAACATGTGTGGAATTTTCACGATAAAAGGTTTTTATTGATCAGGCTGTAAGAGAATTCGTTACCCCATTCACCAATGGCTTTTTTACAAATCCCGATAAATTCATTATACTCACTGATGTTGGCAAATACCTGACAACCTGCAGACCATTTGTTCACGAATTGGGATTCACCGGTCGGAGAAGCCCTGTGAATATTAATACCAAAGAATCCGGTCTGTTCTTTCCCGGATGAAAAGTCAAGTTTATTATCACGGTTAAAATCACGGATAACTGTCAGGGGTTTGGACTGCACCAGGGCTTCATATTGTCCTTTATGTTTACCAAGACGATACGCCCCGATATACTGGTCTTCCTTTAAAACTGCAGTTCCCTGTGAAGAAAGAGGATCCTGCAGATAGGTCAGCCCGGGATCTGTTGTTACCTTATATTTTTTTAGTGTCCATAGATTGTCGTAACGCCAGAATACCCACATTTCATCGTCAAACCTGTTGGGTTCCTGGTTGTCGTTACGAATGCCAACGATATTGAGATTGTAATTCTTCTCATCACTTCTCATGATCTGGTAATTAAGGTTACTGAATACCCTGCTAATTTTAATTATTTCATCGGGAACAACTTCAACCGGGCCTGTTGTTTTTATTTCAGCAGGTTGATTTTGTGGTTCATGCAAATCAAGGGTTTTATTTCTCGATCGCAATTCGCCGGTGTCAAAAATATTGAAACGCTTTGCTGCGCCCATAACACTCTCCCCGGGAGCCGTGAAAAGCCTGTTGCTGTATGGCATTAAGTTGCCGGAAAAAAAACCGTTACCGAAACTGCTCATTAGATATGGTTTTAAATATTATGGGGTATCTATCCGGATCCTTTAAGATCCATCTTAATATCCTTAAGCAATTCACGTGTTGTTTCATCAGCCGGTTTATATTCTGCGGAAATGGTACCGTTTTCAAATCTTTTTACCAGGATAGATATCTCCATTGCATTTTGATCATCGGGAGAACATATTTCAAAGGATACGGGAATTTGAACAGGTGCACCCCCATATCCGAACATATGCCTGACAGAGAAGCGCAGGCGGCCATAAATTGAACTGGATACAGGTCTGATATGAAATGCCAGTTTTACTTCATGAAGGCAGAGATACCGTTCCTCCGCAAATCCGATATGAATATCAGGATTTATCCCGTTACCGGCAGGCCGGTATTCAGCGAAACTTTTCCATAGTTCCACCTGTGCATGATGCATACTCATATCGGCTTTTATAACATCTTCCAGAATATTCGCTGCCATGCCCCTGAGATGTATTCCGGCCAGACCTTCTTTTTCAGTTTTTTCCATACGGATATAATTGTCTGCAAATTAGCTTCATACAATGGCCATTTTCCCCAGTTATGTCTTTTTTTAAAGGATAGAACCGGAGTAGTGGCCTTAATTATTTTTTTGGCTTTTCAGGAAAAGGGATATTTTCAACAATGGCAGACAACACTTTATCCAGTCCGGCGGGAATCTGGGTTTCACTGACATGCAGTTTAATTTCAAGGCTTCCTCCCCGGTTGGATATATTCTCACGGGTTCGGCTATGCTCAATCGAACCGGTAAGGCTTGCATCTATGAAGGCAGCAAGGGCTCCTTTTGTGGAAGCCTTTAGCTCAGCCTTTTGCAATGACTTGTCTTCCTGTTTGTATACCTGGGAAATATTGTAATTGAAACTTACGCTTAAAGAATCAAAATTAAGACTGGGTACTTTTATAATTGACAATAATGGAACTGCCACATCCTGGCTTTTTGTGATATTACCGTTCTCATCGGTCTCATCAATTTTTATTTTGAAGTTTACAGTCTTGTCTTTGAGACTTTCAATAAAATTCAGGGTGGTACTGGCAGCCGCTTTATGCGCTTCAATGGCTGTCAAAAGGGGTGTAGCTATAATAAACTCGAGGGGTATTTTGGCAAATTCTGCAGGGGTGACAGTAGGGGCTGCATTTGCCTCTTCCGGGGCTGGAGGATCGCCAGCTTCGTGTGTCTTGGCCATGGTTTATTCAGTTTAAGTTTATATTTATGGATCACACATTTTATTCTGAGATTATATTTTATGCGTTACATTCACATTGTTGGTGAGCGATGTCAACAATTTGTCCAATCCATATGGCATATCCGTAGTACCAACATTTACTTCTATTTTGATTGATTTTTCATTCCCCTCGCTTTTCCCGAATTCACCGCTTATCCGTTTAGGCTTTATCAAATACCATGGCCGGTCACCTGAAGCCCCTTTAACGGTTCCCATCTGGTTGAAATCCTCAGTGAATTTCTTGACATTTAGTTCAAACTTAAAATTGGCATTTTCAACACCCAGAGGTTTTATCGGAAGTATGGCAAGATTGGGAATGAAAAAACTGGAAACATTTCCTTTATCATCGAAATAGTCGAATTTTTGCATTCTTAAGTCATCCCACTGAATTTTCAGACGTTGTAGTTCATTGCCTTCCTTTATAGTAAGGGTTCCTTTTTGTTCGAGTTCTGAAATTCTTTTCTTCGCATCAATTTCTCTGTCAATTTCATTGATAATTTCTTTGTTCTTCGCAGGTTCTTTTCTTAACTCCGCAATTTCAGATTCAGAGTATTTATGACGAAATCCCATCTGAAGAACAAAATTCAAAAACGCCCTTGCGGCATGAACCTGGGCTTCAAATATTGCATTCAGGGGCGCAAGTAAAGCAGCGGACAGGGTTATGCTGTCATCCTGTTCTTCAGGTTTACTCTTTTCCTGATCCTTTTTGGATTTATCTGCCATATTTTCATTATCAGTTAAATAACTTATAATCTGGAATACAACAATAATTTCGGATAATGGTTATTGAATACCCTGATTTTTTTTGGGAATTTGAGCCGGAGTCAAATAAATAATTCGGGAATCTGATATATTGCTGTTATACTTTTACAGCTGCATTCTTCTTAGCCTCGTTTAAAATATCATTATAGTATTCAAAGCTGTAAGGGTCTTCCGGTGATTTCATCCTCATCTCGACAGCCTTAGTATGATTATTCAGGGCTTTTTCCCATTGACCGAGTCTGCCCAATGTCAATCCCAGATTACAATAATAAATTGGCCTGGCTGCATCGTGGTCTATGGCTTTTTCATATAAAAGAATCGCCTTTTGTTCCTGGTCGGAATTTGTCAGCAAATTTGCTATCTGGTTGTAAACTATAGCTTTTCCGACAGGATTATCTTTGAAATCTTCAGAAATTTCGAACTTAGCCAGGAATTCATCAATTTTATCCGTCCTGAAACAGGCTTCAGAGAGAAATCCGTAATAATAATCAAATCCATATGTATCATCGGTTGATCTCTTCCTCCTATCCACGGCATTCTGGTGAAATTTTACTGCTTCGTCCCATTGCCCGAGTTTTCCGAACGCATATCCGAGGTTACAAAAATAGATTGGCCTGTCCGGATCAAGTCCTGTTGCTTTATTATAATATTGGATCGCTTCCTGCTTGTTTTCCGAATTGACAAGCAAGTTGCCAATCCTGTTGTAAATAACAGCTTTTTTCTCAGGTTGATCCTTAAAATCCCCCGAACTCTCGAAATTTTCAAGGAATTCATTCAATTTATCATTCCTGAAATAATTTTCGGATAGAAATTCATAGTAGTAATCCAAACCATAGGGATCGTCCGGCATTTTCCTGCACAATTCGATTGCCTGCAGGAAATTTTTTGTTGCCTCATCGAACAGATCCAAGTCGGAAAAGGTAAGGCCCAGGTTGCAATAATAGATAGGTTTGCAGGCATCGAGGGCAATCACTTTCCTGTAATAATCCACGGCTTCTGCTTTTTTGCCTGAATTGGCAAGCAGATTACCTATTTGATTATAAATAACTGCTTTTTTATCGGGCTTTTCATTCAGATCTCCTGAACTTTCAAAGTCTTCCATGAACTTATTCAGTTTGCCGGTCTTGAAACTGGCTTCTGCAAGGAACCCGTAGTAATAATCCAAACCATACTGATCCGAAGGTCTTTTTTTTCTGAGCTCAATTGCCTTTTCATGATTTTTTATGGATTCGGGCCATTGTCCTACTTTCCCCTGTGATAATCCGATGTTGCAAAAATAAATCGGATTGTCGGCATCCAGGCTGATGACTTTTTCATAAAATTCAATGGCCTTTTGATGGTTTTCAGAATGCGCAAACATGTTGGCAATCCTGTTGTATACAATGGCTTTCTTTTCAGGGCTGTCACGCATGTCATCTGAACTGTCGTAGATATCAAGGAATTCCTGCAGGTTGTCCGTCTTGAAATAAGCCTCCGCAAGAAATTCATAATAGTAATCTAAACCATACGCATCGTCCGGCGATTTCTTCCTGAGGTCGATGGCCTGCTTGTAATATTTTATGGCTTCAGGCCACTGGCCAAGCTTTGCATAAGTCAATCCAAGGTTGCAATAATAGATAGGCCGGGTTTCATCGAGTTCAATGACCTTTTTGTAGTATTGAATGGCTTCCAGTTTTTTATCAGAATTTGCCAGGATATTGGCCAGGCGGTTGTAGACAACAGCCTTCTTATCGGGTTTATCAGCCAGATCACCGGACCTTTCGAAAATATCAAGAAAATCATCAAGGCTGCCCATATTAATGTAGGCTTCTGAAAGAAAACCATAATAGTAATCCAATCCGTAAAAATCATCGGGTTCATTTCTCCTGATTTCAATTGCCTTGAAGTAATTTTTCAGGGCATCTCCCCATTGATCAAGTTTTGCATAGGTGAGGCCGAGGTTGCAATAATAAATAGCTTTGGTATTATCAAGATTCAATACCTTATCATAGTATTTAAGGGCTTCCTTCCGTTTGTCAGAATTAGCAAGCAAATTGCCGAGAAGATTATAAATGGTGGCTTTATTTTCCGGTAAATCGTTTAAATCACCCGATGCCTCGAAATCCTTTATAAAATCCTTTAATTTATCGGTCCTAAAGGAGGCTTCCGATAACAACCTGTAGTATTGTAACAATCCGGTGGTCGGTTCTGCTGCCTTCTTTTTTAATTGTAAGGCTTGACGGCAACAGGTCAATGTATTGTCCCAATCGCCAAGTTCTGAATAGGATAGTCCGAGATCATAAAAATAATCCGGAACGGTTTTATCGTACTCAACCGATCTTTTCTGTAACTCAATCGCCTCCTGTAAATATTTCAACTCAGCAAGGGAGTTTCCCATTCTGTTGTAAACTATGGCGCTCTTTCGCGGATCAGGGTTAAACTCATTAAACGTCTTGAACAATTCAAGGTATTCATCCCTGGATCGGCCAATCTTGAAATACTCATCCGGTCGGAACAGATTCAGCAATTCCGGGTTCTTTTCCAGCCGGATTGCCCTTTCCAGGAAACCAAAATACAGTTCGGGCCTGATGTTATCCTTTGCCAGGGTATATAAATAGAAATTGGCAGTATCCTGTTCCAGCCAGTAAGAAAGAGAAGATTCGATTATTTCATTGCAAATGTCCTGCGAGGGCTGATTTTCATTTGAAATTCTATTTATAAGTTCTTTTTTAAGTAGATAGATGTAATAATCTTCCGGGAAATAATTTGTAAGCAACAGATCAAAGAGTTTTTCACAAGTTTGGATCCTGTCATCATCATTATCCGATACCTCATAATATACCCGGGATGCATAGATCCTCAGCGCGCGGACATCATCTTCATCCAGCCGGATCCAGTTTATTCTGTTGCTGATAAAATTTTCAATTTTATTCTTATCCAGTGTTTCAAGCTGCATTCCATCATACAGGGAAACAAGTTTGGTGGGTTCCATTATGTTCCTGATTTTAGGCCATAATTCTCTTTTTTTGCTTTGTTTCAGTGTAATATTTTTCTTCAGATCCAGTATTTTTTGCTCAATTTTCCTTATTTCTGCATCATTGTTTATAGCGGGAATTTTCTGTGTCTGATTTACGCCAAAAGCAGATGCACCCAAAGAAGACATGATATTTTTTTCATAATAAATATTTTCTTTCTGTTGATTGGCCGGTGAATTGGAGGTGCCCATCGTATTGACTTCACTGATATCGCCGGGCATGCTTTTTAAGGACTGAACTTCGGCAGACAAGACCTTTCTCAGATTTTCCTTTTTCAGTATCTGATCTTCTTCCAGCCCTTTAAGCTCTTTTTCGATGGTTTTAATTTCTTTATTGATTTTTGTCAGATTGATTTCTACTGAGGAGGCCAAAGCCTCAAACCATTTTGGATTGTTCTTTATTACATCATCGAGTAATTTAATCGACGCATCGCTGTCCTGTTCAAATATTGCCAGTGATTTATTATACTTTGCCACCGTGTTGTCCCTGAACCGTTCAATTGATTCCGTATAGGCATTGACTGCGAGGTCCAGATAATCCTGGTCTCCGTATCTTCTGAAATAATTGTAATTGGCATTTCCATAGTCATTCAGAATATAGCTGAAAACGGCATCCGATATTTTATTGGACACTTCGGGCCTGATATAGATTTGTAATCCGGTTTCCTTTTTATGGATGTATAGTATATCCTGCGTTCCGGATCTGATTATCCAGTTTTCAGAGGGTTTCCCGGTAATCAGGGTTGCTTTTGGATCCGTCAGGTTGAACCCGGTTCTTTTAAGACTGTCTTTTAATTCGTTTGTAAGTTCACCTTTGTCCAGCGCAGCCTGAAATTCAATTCCAATTGTCCCGATCGGAAAGAGATCATTGCTTTTATACGCCCTGAACATTTCAAAGTAATTTTGAAATCTTGTAAGGAGTCCCGGAGAAATATAATCATAAAATGAATAGGTCATCCATGAGTCATTTCCGATCGAATAGGTTCCCACATTTGGATTGGTGGCAAATGCCTGGTTGAACAGATCAAAACATTCGTTTAATTTCCCTTGTTCGGCAAAAATGCGCGCTCGCCCGTATATCAATTGTCCGATAAAGGTTTCGCTTACCATTGCCTTGATTTCATATCCTTCCTCAAATTTCCGCCTGGCCTTATCCAGGTCATGCAGTAACCAGAATATATATCCCTGTGCAGCCAAAGCGGCAATATTCCCGGGATTTATCCTTAAAACCCTGTCATACTCGTCCAGGGCGCTCCGTGCCCTGTTGTATGTGATCTCATCATTCAAACGGAATTTCATTTCCATCCAGAAAGCCAGGTCATATTGGGCGATCTGAAAGGACGGGGCCAATTCAGTGGCCTTTTGCAATAAAAATATTGCCCTGTCAATATTAGGCTCGGTATAAGCCTGTGCCAGGAAATACAAAGGATCAGAGTTTATTAAATCCGGGGCGATGGCTTTGGCCTGGTTCAAAAACTTTCTTGCGGAAATGAAGGCATTCAACAAGGTATCCGTCAGGGATTGCACCACGTATGCATTGAAAAGAATTACCCGTGTTTCATTGAACAGCGGTTGGGAAGGTTTTCCTGAGATGCGCCTTAAGAAAGTATCAGCTGGATATGTCAGATAGGCCAGTATGGAAAAAGTATTGCTGTCATTTTTAAAATCTGAAATCCCCGGACCTTTGCTGATATAATAATGGTAAAACTCCAGATCCTTAATGATTCCTTTCAGGTTCTGGCGGATAACGAAAACGGGATTTCTCTTCTTACCCGACAGCGCAGCGATCCTGTTCTTATAAACGAGACATTTGGCATGACCGATATGGATCCTGGCATACTGGAATAAATAGCGGACAAAGATATTTCTTAACAGGGGCACTTTGAGAAAAAAACCGCTGATCCTTTCTACGAGTGTGAGATTGATTATGCGTATAGCTTCTTCATATAAATTTATTGCGCTTTCAAATGCATTTATGGTATTTGAATTGGCCATATCCCGGGCCTCATGATATAGCGCATTGGCTTTCAGGTATCGGGTGGGGAAGAGGCGGATCTTATTCTTTATATCTTTTTCGATCTGTGCATAGATTTCCGTTGTAACCCTTGAATATACCCTTTCCAGCAGTTGGTTATATTCGTGAGTGTCCAGTTTTTCCGGACTGTCGTCCGTTGACAGCGGAAATCTTATGGACTGTGCCAGGGTTGCCGGGGCATCCGGGGGACCGATACGGATATAGGGCATTACATGGATTATCCAGTCTCCATCTTTTTTGTCTTCGCGGATAGCATAAAAACCAAAAATGTCTATATGGGACGATTTCCTTTTGTCAAGGCTGGAAATTGTGTTTACATCATCTTTCTTTTCTGTAAAATCGTGGAGTATTGAGAACCGTTTGATCCGCTGGTTGATCAATTCAGTCAGATCATGATGCAAAAGGTTAAAGCGGTCTCCGTCCTCCAGCTTAAACCGTTCGCCCGGAGTATTTTCAACGGGTTTAAAGGCTTTTACGCAAAAAGTATACCGAAAGGGTTCCTTGGTCTCCTTTAGAAAAACACTGGTGCGTCTGAGAATTAAATAAATGAATACTGTTATTACAAGCAATACCAGGGGAATAAGCTTTTTCGGATCGCTTAAATACCACTGGTAATCAAATTTGTAGCTTGCATCTATTATTTTCTTCAGAAACGGCCAGAGTAAGATTGTGATCTGAACCAGGGCAGATGCCACTGCCAAACCACCGGCAATCTTACCGTTGGTTTTTCTGGACAACAACACTGATTCTATGTCCTTTATATTATTGGCTTGTTCCTTTGATGGGAAAAGGTCTCTTATATTCATGGTCCATGCTGAATTAGAGATAAGTTTAACCAGACTGGGAATCTAAACCGGGGAGAATAATTACCCTGAAAGTGAAATGAATAATAAAATTACTGCTAAATGGACAAAAATAAAATCAAATGGGAGGATTTTATAAAATGTATAAGCACCTAAATTCACCTCTACCTGCAGTCTGTCAATATGCCTATGGCACTTTTCAGCCTCATGAATCTGTCGAAATAGTATCAATAAACTAAATCATTGATTCAAAACAAGCAATCTCACAAATCTATCAATTTGTTTTTCAAAATTTTGTGCCGTCTCTGTTCCGAGTTCCTTTAATGCGGCTAAATTTTCCTGCGATGCATCATCCATGTCAGAATTAACGTCTACCGGTATTTCAGTATTGATCCTCAAATATTGTTCAGGGGCTTTTACTGCCGAATATATTTGTCTTAGCTGATAATCAACTACTTCAGATACTCCTGACATCATGATATTAATGAGCGGTTTTATCCATCCCGCCATTCCCCAGTCTTTTGCTTCATTATAGTTATAGGATTTTTTTTCATAACCGGTTCCGATTGAAAGTATCATCATCTCCTTTGCAGTTCTGTCAAATTTATTATGCACCTCAGCATAAGCACAAAGGGCTGGATTGTTGACAAATACTCCACCGTCAATCAGGGGATAATTAACATTTGTAAGTGATTTTGTTTTTGAACATTCAAAATAAGTGGGAGCTGCAGAGGTAGCCCTTGCGACATCCCTTACAAAAAAATTCCAGCCTTCATCAGTCAATGCATCATGTTGTGTGAAAAAATGAGCTTGTCTTCTTTTAATATCATAAGAAGATATAAGACAGGGTTTAAGCATTTGACTGAGCTTTAAATCAGCAAAATAATCGTTCAAAGCTTCTTCCAGTTCTGCCACAGGGTACTTTTCATCCAAAATGCCCCCGGCAGTTCTGAGTTTGTGATTTATAGGAATGTTAAATATCTCGTCACCCCGTTCCAGGTAGAGGTCAACTACTTCAGTAGCTGAAAACCTCGGCCGGAGAGGATCTTTCTGATCAGGGCACAGATAGGCGCATGCAAGGATTCCACCTGTGCTGGTCCCTGCAAACAGGTCGAAATAGTCAGCGATCCTGACATTTTCATTGCCTGTTGCTGCCCTGAGCTTTTCTTCCAGGGAAACGAGGATCTGTCCGGGAATTATTCCGCGAATTCCTCCGCCATCGATGGAAAGAATGCGCATGAGTTTTTGTTTTGTTTTTGCCATTTTAGTTCAAATTGATTAATTGCCTTCATTAGTAAAAATTATTACTTGAACGTGTTGGTTATGATAATGTTCAATTTTTGCCCTGGTTATTATGAACCTTATTTTGAAGGTGGATTTTAAAATTCTTTGGCCCGATGAATTTTTACCAGTTATATAATTAATAAGTATATTGATGTTGAACAAATTGTAAAACATTCTGTTTCCCGGGTACATAAATCTAACTCCATGAAAAGACTATTATCCCTCAAGACATTACCTGTTTTTGCATTAGGCAGCATTCTTATGTTTAAGTCCTGCAGTACTATTGAAAAAAAAACCAGTTCCCTTGAAACAGGCCGTAAGGCATTGTATGAAAACTACTGTATGCCGGAGCTGGTCGATAAGGTCTGGTATTCATCCACAAAAAAGGCACCCCTTTTTAAAGGCCTGGATGGAATTAATTTTAAGATTACTACAAAATCACCAGAAGCGCAGCAGTATTTTAATCAGGGTATGATGCTGGCCTATGGTTTTAATCATGCCGAGGCTGCCCGATCTTTTTATGAAGCCACCAGGCTCGATTCATCATGTGCCATGAGTTACTGGGGATTTGCCTATGTTCTGGGTCCCAACTACAACGCCGGTATGGAACCTGATAACCTCATGCGCGCCTACGAGGCTGTGCAAAAGGCTGACAGGCATTCTGCCGGTTGTAACCAAAAGGAAAGGGACCTTATTGAAGCGCTTACACACAGGTACTCAAATGATCCCGGGAAGCCTCGCCCTGCACTTGACTCAGCTTATGCAGCGCGGATGAGGCTGGTTTATAAAAAATACCCGAAAGATGAAGATATTGCAGCCTTGTTTGCAGAATCACTTATGGATTTGCATCCCTGGGATCTGTTCCGGAAAGATGGCACAGCACAGCCGTGGACACCGGAAATCATTGCCGTGATTGAAAATTCTCTTAAGTTAGCACCTCGCCATGCCGGCCTTAATCATTTCTATATCCATGCCATGGAAATGTCGGAGGAGGCAGGCAGGGCAATGTCCAGTGCAGCCATATTGGGCGAGCTTGCCCCCGGTTCGGGGCACCTGGTTCATATGCCATCTCATACATATATAAGGACCGGAAAATACCATGAAGGTGCATTGGCCAATCTGAAGGCTGTTGAAGCCGACAGTACTTATACTGATGCCTGCCATGCTTTTGGCGTTTATCCGCTCGCTTACTATCCCCACAATTATCATTTCCTGGCCGCATGTGCCACCCTCGGTGGTGAAAGCAAAAATGCCATGCTTGGGGCAAACCGGACAAAATCCCATGCCTATAAAAAATTAATGCTTAATCCCTATTGGACAACCTTGCAGCACTTTTACTGCATCCCTCTTTTTGTACAAGTCAAACTGGGAAGATGGAATGAGATCCTGAATACGCCCGAACCGGATAAGGAACTAACTTATCCAAGGGTGGTCTGGCATTATGCCCGGGGTATGGCAGCCCTCGCGAAAAACAGGACCGGCAAGGCCGCAAATCATCTGAATGCCATGAAGTCGATGATGCAGGATACAACATTGAAAAGCCTTTCCATCTGGGGGATTAACAGTTTATATGATATATGCCTGATTGGTTCTGAATCCCTGGAAGGAGAGATACTTGCCAATAAGGGAGATTTCGAAGGAGCGGCCGGACACCTGAGAAATGCGATGGCCGCTGAAGACAAATTAAGGTACCAGGAACCGCCGGACTGGTTTTTTTCAGTTCGTCATAGCCTTGGAGCTGTATTGATTGAATCAGGGAACTATCAGGGAGCCGTTACAGTGTATAAGGAAGATTTGAAAAATCTGCCGGAAAACGGATGGGCATTGATCGGTTTGATGAATGCATATAAAAAGCTTGGCAATCAGGCAGAATACGAGGCAGTCAGAAAACGGTTTGACCAGGCGTGGAAATTTGCGGATATTTCAATTGCGTCTTCAAGGATCCTCTGATAAAAACAATGTCGCCGGAATAATAGAAATCCCGGCGACATTTATTATCCGTTAGCGTAACGGGAATTATTTCTCTGCATATACGGTTATGCTGAATATGCCGGTTCCCGATTTGTTGAATTCCGAAATTTGTGCAGGGCTTAAATAGTTTAAAAGGATCTCTTCGGGAATTGTAATTGGTTTTTCCTTTTGTACCCTGATGTTGGTCAAACCCGATTCTTCCATGATCCGGAGGTACATTTCGATCTGTATTGCACCTGAAACACACCCTGCATAAAGCACAGCCTCATCCTGAAGGGCCGGAGGCAATTCCCCCCGCAAAACCACGTCCGAAACTGATAAATGTCCCCCCGGCTTCATAACCCTGAAAATTTCACTAAAAGCCTTCTCCTTATCCGGAACCAGGTTTAATACGCAGTTGGATATGATCACATCGGCTGTGTTGTCATCAACCGGCATGTTTTCAATATCCCCGAGTCTGAATTCCACATTCTTAAATCCGAGTTTGGTTGTATTGGACCTTGCCTTTTCAATCATGGCTTCAGTCATGTCAATGCCAATAACCTTGCCCGTTTCTCCGGTAAGAGCCCTTGCCACAAAACAATCATTCCCTGCCCCTGATCCCAGGTCAATGACAGTGTCACCACTTCTGATCTTTGCGAATTCAGTCGGGATCCCGCATCCCAGGCCCAGATCCGCGTCAGGGTTATAACCTTCAAGGCTGCTGTATTCATCGCTGAACACTGTGTATGTCGAGTCATTGCATCCACAGGTACTTCCGCAGCATGAGGATTGATTCCTGTCCTTACTCTGGCTGGCAATTTCGCTGTACTTTTCTTTCACAATAAGTTTCAGATCTTCTGCTTTCATGATTTAATTATTAAGATTATATTAATGATTATTTTAGCTGCACTTTGCATCGCATCCCATGTCAATCGAGGTCATATCCTGAAAAAAATCATCAAACATCTTTTTATATTTCAGGATGTTTGAATTGCATAAGCAATAATTGATTTTCAGGCCGTCAATTTCACCCAGGATAAGTCCCATTTCTTTAAGTTCCTTCAGGTGCTGGGAGACTGTACTGCGGCTTAATGGCAATTGATCAGAGATATCCCCTGAAATACAGGTTTTCGTTTCAGCCAGGTATTGTAAAATAGCCAGCCGCGCTGGATGTGACAGAACTTTGCCAAACCTGGCAATCTCCTGCAATTCTGATGTGAAAATATCTGCCTTGATCATTTTTTATGGTTCTTATGTTGAATAAATACAACACGTGTTTAATGACGTAAAAATACGACATATTTATTATATAAAAAACTTTTTAAGGGAAAAATTTCCATTTACCTGAATTTTTTTAAACATCATTGGATTCTGTGTTCTAATTGCCAGCATGTATTCCCTGGCGCAAATTTTATGAAAAGTTAGCGGATTTGTGATCATTCTGTGATCTCCGGTGTTTACCTTTCATGTTTTGAATTACTTATGGAAAAGGCTCTGATAATCGAAGATGACCAGGATATAGCCAACCTCATTTCCATTCATCTCCATGATCTTGGTTATGAGGTGGACAAATCCCATAATGGAAAGGATGGATTACTCAAGGTACTTAACCATTCTTATCAGATTATCATTTTGGATATCAGGCTGCCAGGCATGGATGGTTTTGAAGTCTGTAAAAAGATCCGGTCCGGGAGAATTCAGACGCCGATCCTGATGGTGACCTCTAAATCAGAAGAAATAGACAAGATTGTCGGACTCGAAATCGGTGCCGATGATTATATAACAAAGCCATTCAGTATCCGTGAGCTTATGGCCCGGATAAAAGCCATTGTCCGCCGGTCGGAGATCGCAACGCAGACCGGATCTGATGATGAACATCGTGAAATCAGGTATGATGACCTATATATTAATATTACGCTTCGCAATGTAGAAGTGTATGGAAAGCGAATTGATCTCTCTCCCAAGGAGTTCGATCTTCTTGTATTGTTTGCTTCAAATCCCGGCAGGACTTATTCAAGGGTTCAGCTTCTTGACAAGATTTGGGGATATGATTTTGAAGGTTATGAACATACGGTAAATACCCACATCAATCGCCTGCGTTCAAAAATTGAAACCGATCTGAACAACCCCGGGTTCATACTCACAACCTGGGGAGTAGGATACAGGTTCCGTGAGGAATGAAGGGTTCAGGTAAAACCATTCAAATGGACTTAAATATAAAAACAAAATTCAGCAGTCTTTATTGGAAAATTTCCGCGATCTTCCTGCTTGTGCTGGTTATATTTGCCGGCATAACGGTTTACATCTCCATCAGGGCTGCCAATCGCTATTCAATAGAAGTGAACCAGAAGCTTAACAGAAATCTGGCACAAAACATGGTTGATATTATCAAGCCGGAATTTCGGAACGGAACCGTGAATAAGGAGGCAGTGGCTGATATTCTGCATTCAATGATGGTCATCAATCCAAGCGTTGAAATTTACCTTCTGAACCCGGAAGGCGATATTTTAAGTTTTGTAGCCCCTGATAAGGTCGTAAAGCTGAAAAAAGTATCCCTGGATCCCATCAGGCAGTTCTTAAGGGATACTCTGCATAATCTGATCCTTGGTATGGATCCGCGAAATCCGGGTGAAAGCAAAATATTTTCAGCTGCACAGGTTATTGAAAATAATGTTCTTTCAGGATATATTTACATCGTCCTTGCTAGCCAGGAATACGTTTCCACGGCACAAATGGTGATTGGAAGCTACATACTGGGCCTTTCAATACGATCCGTGATTATTATTCTGTTCGTAACCGCATTCGTCGGGCTTATCCTGATCTGGTTCATAACCAAAAAACTGAATATCCTTGTTTTGGGAATCCGCGAATTTCAGGCGGGTAACTATAGTGCCCGGATTCCGGTAAAAAACAGGGATGAACTGGATAATATTGGATTTGTGTTCAACGAAATGGCCTCTGCGATTTCGAAAAACATCCTTGATCTCAAGGAAACGGATGAATTCAGGAAGGAGTTGATAAGCAATGTATCCCATGATCTCAGGACTCCTGTGGCATCTATCCAGGGATACGCTGAAACCCTGATCATGAAGAAAGATCAGATTGACAAATCTGAGCAAATGAAGTACCTCGAAATCATCTATACCAGCTGCGAACGGTTGAAAAATCTTGTCAACGAGCTTTTTGATCTTTCAAAACTTCAGACCAATCAGGTAAAGCTTCATAGGGAACCGTTTTCCATCGCCGAACTGATTTCGGACATTGCTAACAAGTACCGCATTATTTCTCAAAAAAAAGGAATCAGTATAAATGCCTTTATTCCAAAAGATCTTCCCAGGGTAGAGGCGGATATACTATTGATCGACAGGGTTCTGCAAAATCCGATCGACAATGCCATCCGGTTTTGCAGGGAAGGCGATTATATAAATATAGAAATCCGTTATGATTCTTCTGAAAGGGTTGAAATCAGGATAGCTGATTCCGGAGAAGGAATTAGCCCGGATGAGCTGCCCTATATCTTCGATCGTTACAGCAAGGGTAAAACCAGCAGCGACAGCACAGGATTGGGTCTGGCCATTGTCAAAAAGATAATCGAGCTTCACGGGACCGATATCAGGGTCATGAGCCAGCCAGGAAGGGGAACCTCATTTGCATTTTATCTTCCCGTAATACGGGTAGCATAAATGTTACTGAAAGTTATATTTCCTGTGACTTTTCTGTGATATTGTTACCTGACCTTTGGTGATATAAACAAAAACCAGCCTGTTATGAAGACAAAACTGTTTATCACCGGCCTCATCCTGATCGCCATTGTTACTGCTTGTATGGATGATGATGATATGGAGAAGATGCCGGTTGATCCGGATACCGCAGAAGACGTATCAATCGACCGTTTTAGTGCGCCCTTTGCCATGCTGTTTGTGCGAACTGCTGAAAATGGTTTTCCGGCGGCCAACCAGCCGGTGGATTTTGACGCCATACCGGCTTTTAATACGAAAGGCCTCGGCCCGGGTGGAGAAGCCACCATTTACTATAATTTTGATGTTATGAGCACTGTTCCGGCGCCAATCTATGCTTTGTTCCGCGAAGGAGAACCAGAGCCTGTTGCAGGGCAGCTGAACATCGTGAATGTTATTCCGGGTGACAATGGATACAATGATTTCTGGCTTGTTCACAAGGTAACGGTTCCGTCAGGATATGTTGCCAATACGGTCACCAGCTTCGAAGAAATTATCCAAATGAAATATATAATCACACCCACCACCTCAATTGTCAATTGTCCGATTGTTCCGAAAGGTTCACAGGCCCGCAAAAGGTACTCTGCTTCCGAAAGCGCTGATCTCACCCGCGGATGGTATAAGAACAAAGTGGTCTATTATTTCAATTTCTTCGAAAAGGAATTGATGGCCTTAAATGGCATGGTGCCAACATCTGATATCTATGTCTGCTTCTCAATTAATCCCGATCAGCCTAACGGAGGACCGCCCTCCGGATTCAAAACAGAGGATGATATGGCTACCGGTCAGACCCACAATGTGCCGCAGACACTGCCTGCCAATGCAGCATACTCTCCTTTATGGGATGTACAGGTTTATGATAACAGCAGTTTCGGAATGGTAAATAGCCTTACAACAGCCCAATCGGCTCCAATCATGGCAATGGATGCCGCCATAGTGAACTGCCCCATTGTCTCAGTAATGAACAGGTAACCTGCACGGATTTATTATTCAGGCATACGCAGATGTGAAAGATAAAAACATTACCAAATCAAATTTCAAAGGCTTGCAGCCTTCGGATTTAAGTTACCCGCAGGGACAAAATATATTTCGTTAAAAGTGCCAATGCACCCGCAACAAGAAAGAGATCAAGATGAACTGCGAGCCGGAAAACCCCAAATAAACCATAAAACAATCCGGATATAATCAATACAAGACTTATAGCATTGGAGCCCAATCCATTGAAGACTAAAGCCAGTCCGATCAGAATCGACAGGGTGGGGCAGGGGATTAACCCGACCGGCGTTGCGTAAAAGTATTTTACGATTGTAACGTTGCTGATGAAGTGGGGATATACCAAACCAAAGACAATCATTAATATACCGGTTCCTATAAATAACAATTGTGACGTACTTACCGGCAATGTATTCGCTTTTAATGCAAATAACAGGATCAATATAGCAAGTATTGAAAACAGGGATCCGTTGAAAGGATTTCCGATGATCCAGGCGAAGACTGCAACCGAAAGAAGAGGCAGACAAAACAATATACCAAGCAACCTATTGGAAGGTAGCCACTTGGCAATTAAAGCAATTATTAATAGATAAAAAGCTGCATGCCATAAAATGGCAAAAACCGGATAACCATTTACAATAGCCTGCAGACCATCGGTAATTTCTTTTGGTTTTGGCATGGGATAATGGATTAATTTGTTATGAGGGAAATTCCGGTTATAAAATTAATATTTCATTTGAGAATGCGATATGATTTTATAATTTGGAAATTTGGAAATAGAAAATTTGTGCCAATGGCATCCGCCCGGCCGGTAATATCCGATGATCAACACGGCGTAAATAAGATAAATTAATGATTTCCTGTATAATAATGTCCTTAAAACACCATTAAGGATCCGCTGCCTTCGCTTTCAGAATAATACATCCTGACGCGGATAATATACTCCCGTTTTTTAATCAGCCGCATGTGTATTTTGGAGTTGAAGTCAGTTCCGCTGTCATCATCACCCGACAGATAAATTTCTTCCTGTCCTTCCTTTTCAAACAGAACCATGACTGTATCCATCTTCCCGAAAGTCTCGATCTTGTATTTCCTGGATCTTTTGGGTTTGAATACAAAATTTCTTTGTTGTCCGGGTTTGATGTCCAGTGGTTGCGACTGGGAAACCGACACTTCCGTGTAATCTTTAGCGCCCAGCGGCGGGTAAAACTTCTTTACAAATTCTTTATCCTTAGCTGAAAGACCACCCGCCGGGTTAATCCCTCCTCTGAATTGCGGAGGCTCTTTGATCAGACCAGCTTCAAAGGGATAATGCATTACAGAGTCAGGATCATGGTTGGATCCTTCCACCTCGTTTACGGGCAGTTTCCGGATGATATTATGAAACGTGGTTTCCCTGCTCCAACTGTTTGGTGGTTGTGCCAGCGCTGCGTAGACTGCCTCTTCATCCCATACAATACCGGCATTGGGATTCTGGTGTTCATGGGGTGCTCCCAGCGTATGTCCTATTTCATGGATAGGCGTGTCTATATCGTTGGATATATTCCAGCCAAAATTCATCGTACGTTCGTCGGGTGAATTGGCAATGTCAATCACATCTCTCCCGACATAGGACCAGGCGCCGTCGCCCTGCAGAAAACCTATCCTGATCTCGGCATCATCCTTTTCCTTTATTTCTTCAAATTCAAGACCTATACCGAGATTCTTCCAGGCTGCAAAAGCGTCTTTTACAGCTTTCTTCTGTGCAGTATCACCCGCCCACGATGCAGGTGAACCATCATTTCCTTTAAAGAAATAATACCTGAGTTTGGTACCATTGACCCATTTGCGGTCAGAGACCAGGATCATTCTTGCCCTTGCCGTGCTCACTTCAGGCGCGAAAGTTCTGGCGGGGATTTCTACAAGCCTGCAGTAGCTGGGATGCGGTCCCTTGTAACTGAGGCTTTTCGGTTTTTTGGATGAACTTGTTTTTTTAGACATGGCTGTCAGGTTTAATTATGCTTACCTTACATGGATACAAAAGCGTCATTTTCAGAAGGTAACGAATGAATAAATAAATTGTTTAATCGGCTGATAAAAAAAGCTTCTGGCACCGCCTGTTGGATTATTTTATCCTACTCTGAATGCACAAAGCAAAGATTGGTCAGTTTGCACAGCCAATGCCTAAGGTGCATGCCTCAACCGGAAGGGATTCGCAAGTTATAGGCGTCCAGACATATATTACCTGATAAATTTACTGGCTCTAATATCCTTATCATCAATTATTACAATAGTGTAGAATCCTGTATCCATATTGCTGACATCAATCGGGCCGTTATTCATTAATCCGTTCATTACCTTTCTTCCCTGAAGGTCATAAACAGCATATGATGAGTTGGAATCAGAATTTTTAAAATACAGAACCGTTCGTACGGGGTTGGGATAAAAGTCAGTAGTTTTTGAGATAAATTTCAATGGCCTTTGTAGCTATGCTGATCTCCACAATTCCTGATAATTTTTTTTCAATTGTATTCCGATTTGTTTTTAGAAATTTGTTTTGATTATAGTGGCAGAATAAGATATTTTTATAAAG
>Ga0105104_10001235_pt1 | contig 19265 bp, 9 predicted proteins | sample PPLLaktember2015_3_FD_87034 | JGI IMG/M metagenome (GOLD analysis project Ga0105104, IMG submission 87034) | Freshwater sediment microbial communities from Prairie Pothole Lake near Jamestown, North Dakota, USA - PPLs Lake P7 Core (6) Depth... | ecosystem: Environmental > Aquatic > Freshwater >... | reverse complement strand
TTCTGGCAGGCAACGCGCCTGGCGTCGGGGTGTATCGAAACAGGGCTTCGGACTATGCGCCCGCACCTGGCTTCCCGGATCTTGACGAGCTTCCGTGGCCCGACTGCGATATCCCCGGCATTGAGGAGTACTTCACCCACTCGGCTCGCGGGAGGGACGTCCGCTCGTCTGCTTTAGTTACCTCCCGAGGCTGCCCGTTCGACTGCGAGTTTTGCTCGGTCCATCCTGTCTGCGGAAGGAAGTGGCGGGCACGCGGTGCCGAAAACGTTTTGGGGGAGATCGCTTTTCTGAACCAGGACTACGGGGTCCGTTATTTCGAAATCGAGGATGACAACTTCACCCTCGACTCGTCCCGCGCGCACCTGATCCTTGAGGGGATTGTGCGGCTGAACGAAAAAGGGGCGGGTATATCCTGGGCCGCACCCAACGGACTCCGAATTGACACTCTCGATGCCAGGCTCTTACGACTGGTTCGGCAGTCGGCTTGTGTGGACATCGCGCTGGCGCTGGAGCATGCCGATCCGGAAATGCTGAGGATCATGAATAAGAAACTCGATCCGGAGAAGGCATTTCGGGTTGTCAGTGAATGCGTGGAGCTGGGTCTTCCGCACGTGACCCTGCTGGTCATTGTCGGTTACCCCGGAGAAACCGCCGAACGTTTTGAAACCTGCCGCCAGTTCCTGAAGAGAGTCTGCCGCCTGGGTGGCCGAGTCGACATTTACGCAGGCCTGGCCCAGCCATATCCGGGGACGCGACTGCTGGAGCGGTGCCGCCGGGAGGGCTGGCTCGTCCATCCGGACGTGGCCGATTTTCACGCGTTTCCCCATCTCATGAGTACCAGCTGGACCGTCAACATTGTGACGGCGGATTTTGATGAGCGCGAGGCGCGGCGTCGACGGGAGGTTCTCACCTCACTGCCCGACAGCCCGGGACGAAAACTGGTCAAGGCGATTCTTCCAGATGCCGGCTTGCGTCTCCTGCGTCGCTGCCGCCGGCAGATGGGTATCTGACCGCGAGCCTGCGAATCTGGGCCGGCAAAGGCGCGGATCGAGCGCCTGGCGGCAGAAGGCATCACGGCCGGCTGCAGCGCCGGAACCTACTGTCCCGATGCCCCGGTCACTCGCGGCCAGATGGCGGTTTTTCTAACGAAGACGTTCGGGTACTGACGGCCGAAAGGTCTCTCCTCTTGACTGGTCATCCGAGTTGAAGCAGATTCTAGCAGTGTCGAGGGAGCCTCTCGCCCGGCTGTTTCCTTTCCGTGCAAAGCGAGTCGCCCCGTTCTGGAGCTAACTGTCATGAAGCCGATACTAATGTGCTTGGTACGCTGGATTGGTTTGGTTACCACCTCTCTGATCGTCTTTTCCATCCCCCTAGCGGCCAAGGGTTGGGAGTGGCAGAATCCGCTGCCGCAGGGAAACACACTCCGAAGTGTATGCGGGAGCTCCGCCGCTGACGTCTTCGCCGTGGGAGATGGCGGAAGCATCATCCACTACAACGGGACTGCCTGGAGCATCATGGCCAGCGGCACAACAAACCGGCTCAATGGTGTTTGGGCGAGCTCGGCAAGCGACGTCTTTGCGGTTGGCGTCTCGGGTACGATCCTCCATTTCGATGGGACCAATTGGAGTGCAATGACGAGCGGCACGACGGAATGGCTCTCCAGCGTGTGGGGAACCTCGGCGACTGATGTGTTTGTCACCGCAGGCACTGCCATCCTCCATTACGACGGCACGGCCTGGACCGCAATGGAAGGTAGCCGTGGGGCGAATGACATATGGGGGAGCTCGGGAAACGATATCTTCACTGTCGGCAACTTACGCGTCATCAGCCATTACGACGGGGGCACCTGGACGAGCACGACCCCTGATATCTTCAATACGAACCCCATTACAGCGGTTTGGGGGGCATCGGGGAACGATGTCTTCGCAGCCGGCCCAGGCGCGTCTATTTCCCACTACAACGGAACCAGCTGGAGCTACATGGCTAGCGGCACGACCGAAACGCTCCAGGCTCTGTGGGGAAGCTCCGGGACCAACGTGTACGCGACGGGTTCTAACGGAAAGATCCTGCATTACAACGGCATCTCGTGGCGTTCGGAGAACAGCGGGACCGCGAGCACCCTCTATGGCGTGTGGGGAAGTTCAGCAGATGACGTGTTTGCCGTCGGCCAGAATGGCACGATTTTGCACTACGGCGGCAGCGTTTGGAGCGCGATGAGCGGCACGACCGTGGGTTTTTATGGCGTGTGGGGAAGCTCGGCGAACGATGTCTTCGCGGTGGGCGGTGTGTGGAACGGGGCATCGCAGGAGGGGACCATCCTGCATTATGACGGCAGCAACTGGAGCGCCATGACGAGCGGCACGACTCGGACACTCTTTGGCATTTGGGGGGCATCCGGCAACGACGTCTTCGCCGTCGGCGACGAGGGAACCATCCTCCATTACAACGGCGCCGCCTGGACCCCCATGGCCAGCGGGACTTTCAATTGGCTGCGCGCTGTCTGGGGGCGCTCCGCAAATGACGTTTATGCGGTGGGCGGAAACGGGACCATTCTTCACTACGACGGCACGGCCTGGAGTGTGATGCCGACCGGAACGACTGACTGGTTCTATGGAGTGTGGGGAAGTTCGTCAAACGACGTCGTCGTCGTGGGCGGATCAATAGCCCGCTACGACGGCAACCAGTGGTGGACCTTGGACACCTCTCAGGGTTGTACGTCGGTGTGGGGGACTTCGAGTAACGATGTCTTCGCGGTAGGCACGGGGGGCACTATCATGCATAACGACGGCGGCATCTCGTGGACCTCGATGAACACTGGTACGGAGACGACGCTGCACGGCATATGGGGGAGTTCGGCAAGCGACATCTTTGCAGTAGGTGGACTTACCCTGGACGGCTTGGCGACGATCCTGCATTACGACGGCACCGCCTGGAGCCCGATGGCGAGTGGCAAGAACGGAGAGCTGTTTAGCATCTGGGGCAGTTCCGGAAGCGACGTTTTCTGTGTCGGGGACGGCGGCACGATTTTGCATTATGCGAATCGCCGCCCGCTTGCGGCCGCCGGCGTCGACCAAATCGTGAAAGAGGGAGTAACCGCCACGCTCGATGGATCAGGCTGCTCGGATGCCGATGCGGATACCTTGACCTACGCCTGGTTGCAGACGTCAGGCCCCTCAGTGACACTGAATGATCCGGCATCGGCGATCCCGACCTTTGCTGCACCTCTGCTGGAAGGCGGGTCCAATATCGTGTTGGAGTTCGAGCTGACACTCAGCGACGGGACGGTTACAAGCGCTCCCGATCGGGTCCTTGTCACCGTCACGCCTCACACCTTCACGGACGTCCTCCCATACCACATCTTTTACGCCTTCATCGAAAAGATCGCGGTGCGTTCAATCACGGCTGGATGCGGCACAGGTAACTACTGCCCCGACCAGCCGGTGACCCGGGCTCAGATGGCTATCTTCCTCGAGAAGGCCATTCGCGGGTCGGACTTCTCCCCATCACCTGCCATAGGAGTGTTCGGTGATGTCCCACCGACGCACTGGGCCGGCGGATGGATCGAGCGATTGGCCGCGGATGGCATTACGGCCGGCTGTGGCGACGGAAACTTCTGTCCCGATCTCGCGGTCACCCGGTCGCAGATGGCCGTTTTCCTCCTGAAGGCCACGCACGGGTCAAGCTATGCTCCCCCCGGCCAAACGGGCGTCTTCAGCGACGTGCCGATCGGACACTGGGCAGGTGCGTGGATCGAGCAGCTGGCAAACGAAGGCATCACGGTCGGGTGCGGCTCGGGCACGTTCTGTCCCGACGCCCCCGTGACCCGTGGCCAGATGGCCGTTTTCCTGACCAAGACGTTCGGGTTTTGAGCATCGAGATCGCTGAGCGGTCATTGCTGTAACTGCGCTATGCGGCTCTCCTGACCGGTGCTATACTCCCGGAACCTGACAACAGAATCACGCTTGTGCCAACGGTCAGGCGCGGGGAGGAGACTGTGAAGATCCTGACTGCTTTCCTTGCCGTCCTCTTGGTCCTTTGTATCCCCATCGTTACGGCCGCTTCCGTAGACGTTCACATCTGGCAAAACCTTGGCCCGGCAGGCGGCGCTACTGTCTCCGGCCTGGTACTCGCCGGGCCCTCACGTTCGGTCCTTCTCGCGGCAACAGAAAGCTCGGGCCTCTACAGGAGCACTGATGGAGGGCAGACGTGGGCGTTGACCGGGTCGGGATTGCCATCATTAAGCCAGCCACGCGGACTCGCCGTTAACCCGGTCAATCCTGACATAGTCTACGTCGGCTCGTTCGGCGCCGGCGTTTACAAGAGCACGGACGCCGGGGCCAGCTGGACTGAGGCCGCTTCCGGCATGAGTAGCTCCGCTCGCTACGTGAGCGCGCTTGCGATCGATCCCTCGAACCCGTCTGTGCTGTATTCAGGCGGGGGCGACGGAGTATACAAAAGCACGGACGGAGCGGTGAGTTGGCAGGCAGCTAACACCGGTATCCCCGGTTACTTTCCCACCATCGGAGAATTGGCTGTTTCCAGGGATGGTGGAGTCGTGCTGGCCGCACGGTGGGGCAGTCCCTACCAGCTCTACCGAAGCACCGACAATGGCGGTGCCTGGACGCCCGTCTCCGGGCTTCCCGATTCCACGATCAGGGCCATTGCCTTTGACCCGGACGATGATACGACCGTCTACGCCGGACCTTACGGCTTCGGCCTGTACAAATCAACAGACGCGGGCGTCACCTGGGCACCGTCGACCGGACTGATTGCGAGCTTTACAGTCGATGCTCTTGCCATTGACCCGTTGAACTCGGGTACCGTGTACGCCGGAATGACCTCCAGCGGTTATGGTGTCTACAAGAGCTCCGACGGGGGTGCAACCTGGATGGACATCAAGGGGACGCCCCAAGTATATGCCCTCGTCCCGGACCCGGCCCACCAGGGGACGCTGTTGGCGGCTGGTTCGGATGGCGTGTGGAAAACGACGGGGCCGGCAGTGACGTTTGATGCACCCTTGGACATCTCGCAGACTTCCGGGATGATCTCGACGATGGCAGCCAGCGCGATCGATGCGAACGGAAAACTGCACGTCGTCTTTGTCGGCTGGTTCGTACAGGAGGGCGCACCGGACGGCGTGGCCAGCGAGATTTACTATACCAATAACGTGGCTGGGAGTTTCTGTGACCCGATCCGACTCCCGACGGCGCCGGTTCCACCCGACTACCTTGGTTTTGACGAGCTCTACTACTCGAAGGAGCCGGCAATCGCTCTTGACGCCTCTGGAAATGTCCACGTCGCGTACTATCGGGTTGAGGGGCAGCTGGACGGCGCTGGTGTCCTCTGCTACACGAACAACACGTCCGGTTCGTTCGCGACACCGTTTAGCAATTTCCGTTTCGCTAATTCGCATGCGCTCGCGCAAGACGTCACCGTGATCTCCATCGCCTTAGACGGTCCCGGGAACGTTCACATCATGTGTGATTCCGGGGCCCATCACACGGTGGGAAGCGGAACTTCCTTCTCCGAGCTGGCGCCCCTGCACCCGGCAGTGCTGACGGACTATTGGGCCGAGAGACCGGTCCTTCGTTCAGATCGCACGGGCGGATTGCACGCGATCTACTTTTTGCAGAACAAAGCCACCTACCTTCAGACGATGGTCTACACGAACAATCTGGCGGGTACCTGGTCAGATCCCGTCGCGGTCCTGGACACTGGTGGGCAATTCTCCTTCGCCACCGACCTTGCCGTCGATGCCGCTGGCAACGTCCACGTTGCTTACCGGAACTCGAATGTCTGGTACGCAAACAACATAGGAGGTGCGTTCAGCGCCCCGGTTTCTGTGCCGGCCAAGTTCATGATGGACATCGAGATCGGTGATGCGGGTGGGATGTTTCTGGCCAGCAAATGGGCCGGTGACGACCAGTCTCTCGGTTTTGCGCTTTTCAAGGCCGGCGCGTTTGTGGATGTCTCGCCACCGGCTGATATCTATCCCATCACTTCGTCGCAATGGGCGGGCGGGTGGTTCCAGGCCGATGAAGCACGCCGTCTGTTTCACTTTGTGTATACGACCGGCGTGATCGACTACGTCCAGGCGCGCATGTGCGACTATGCCCTCGGGACCAGGACGGCAGCTTACTCAGTCTCGGGAGGCTCGGGGACGGTTGACCTCACTGCCTTCGGAACCTGCCCCTGGTCGGTAACTGCGACCGTTCCATGGATCACACCAACGTCCGGCTCCCAAGGGGCAGGGGACGCCACAGTGGGTTACACGGTGGCCGCGAACGCGGGGCCGGCCCGGGCGGGAAAACTCATCGTCGGAGGACAGACTCTTCTCATCTCTCAGGCGGGTGTGAACCTGTCTCCGACCGCTAACGCGGGGTCCGACCAGTCGGTCAAAGAAGCGCTGTCGGTGACGCTGGATGGGAGGGCGAGCTCGGATCCGGAAGGTCACGCTCTCACGTATACCTGGACGCAGACTGGCGGCCCGGCCGTCACTCTGGACGATACTCACGCGGCGCAGCCGGGCTTTGCGGCTCCGCTGCTTGGTGCGGATCCCAGCGCAGAGCTGACGTTTCAACTGGTGGTCAACGACGGCGCGACGTCCAGCAGCCCGGACCAGATCCTCGTCAACGTGACGCCGCACTCGTTCGCCGACGTTCTCCCCGGGGCACTCTTCTACCCGTACATCGAAGCGATCTTCGCACATAACATTACGGCGGGTTGCGGGGACGGCAATTACTGCAGTGACATGGCGGTGAACCGGGCCCAGATGGCCGTCTTCCTGGAGAAGGGTCTCCGGGGGTGGGATTACTCTCCGCCTGCTGCCACCGGCGTCTTCGGGGATGTGCCACCGACGCACTGGGCCGGCGGATGGATCGAGCGATTGGCCGCGGATGGCATTACGGCCGGCTGCGGCGACGGAAACTTCTGTCCCGATCTCGCGGTCACCCGCGCGCAGATGGCAGTGTTTCTGCTGAAGGCCAAGCACGGGGCGAGCTACGTTCCGCCGGCCCAGGCGGGCGTCTTTACGGATGTGCCGATCGGCCACTGGGCCGGACCATGGATCGAGCAGCTAGCCGCCGAAGGCATCACGGCCGGGTGCGGGACTGGTACGTACTGTCCCGACGTCCCCGTCACTCGGGGACAGATGGCCGTTTTCCTGACCAAGACGTTCGGATTCTGAGGGTGGTGCTCCGCTCTTGTTGGCTGATGAAGGGATCCTAACCGAGGGGCTCAAAGGGAGGTTCATGATGAAGTTCAGAAGATTTGCTGGTGTGAGTGCTTTGGCATTTATACTTCTTGCGGTTCTCGGTGTTGTCGCGGTGACCGCAGCGGCGCGGTTCACCGATGTCCCGACGGACCACATTTTCTATGCATTCGTGGAGGCCTTTTTTGGCGAAGGGATAACAGCAGGAACCTCCGCCACAACATTCAGCCCGGATGCCGCTGTAACGCGCGGTCAGATGGCAGTCTTCATGATGAAGCTGCGAAATCTGCAGGCGGAGCGGCAGGCCATGAAGGTTGCCACTCTCCGGTGGTACGAAGGGACTCAGAACGGAAATCGAGTCCATCTTGAGGCCGGTTACCACCCGGTATCCCTGGCTTTTGACGGTGACATGATGTGGGTGTTAGGTACTTCCAGCACCGAAGCAAGGCTGTATCGGTTCCACACCCCGCAGCTGGACTCGGATGGCTTGGTGTACGTTACGAATTCTACAGGTTCGTCCGAAGTAGGAGGACTGGCGTTCGATGGTAAAGGAGTCTGGTTCAGTTATCCCTCGGGGATCATGTTCCACCTCTGTCGGGTAGGTATAGTGGAGACTACAATAGCGGCTACACAGGCGGCCGGTAGGGGACCTTCGGCTTTTGACGGCGAAAATGTTTGGCTCTATCACCAGTCTTCAGCGTTGCTCGAGCAGATGCGACCAGCAGATTTTGTTTCGAGAGGCACATACGCCATGCCGTTTCCGGCCTCGAGCGGGGACAGAGCAGGTCTGGCGTTCGACGGCAGTCACTTGTGGCTGTCTGACGGGTCCTCTTCAAGCGTTTTGAAAATCGATCTGAACGGGAGTGTGGTGGGGACTTATGCGGTAGGCAACGGAGCTGGGGGCATCGCATTTGACGGTCATTGTCTGTGGGTCGCGCTTTCCGCTGGAGACTCGGTTGCGAAGATCGATAGAAGCGGGACAGTCCTAGGGACGTACCCGGTCGGGGACTTCCCCTTAGGGGTCTGCTTCGACGGTTCAAGCATCTGGGTAACCAACTTCCTCGGCAACTCGGTGACCAAGCTGAGATGCAGTGACGGGACCGTCCTGAAAACGTTTGCCATGGATTCCGGTCCTCAGGCGATCGCCTTTGACGGCCTCTTCGTCTGGGTCGGCTGCAGATTTGCCGGAACCGTGGTCGCGCTGTAACAGAGGGCAAAGCCGGCCGCCCTGTTCCACGGGCTAAGGCGGGGACTACCAGCCGTCGGGCCCCTGCTTGCTGCTGCCGGGGCGCCACCCGGTAAAAGGCCACTTCGTCTCACCGCAAGGAACGAAAACTCGCGCAAAATAGCGCAAATGTAGCACGTCACATTGGGGGAACCTTGCGCTTTTGCCTGTGCCCCGTTATTCTTTGTCCGCATCACGGCGATGAGACAGAAGCGGGGAGGCTTCAGGCTTTTGCCTCGGTTGTGCGAACCAGGCGACCCGTTCAGCGGGACGCAGACGCTCGCCAACTACCAGCCCGTCTTCCGTCATCCTTCCGGGTCCGGGAGCACCTGTTCCCACAACTTGTATTCTTACAAACCGCTCGAGGACATGTTTGCCGAGAATCCGGACACGTTTCTTATCCCGGGCCAGTTTTCCTGGTTAAGACCTTCGGTTCCTGGGAAACCACGATCGGGCCAACAACCAAGCAAGGGTAAAAATGTCGGGAAAAACAACATTGGGAAAGTCGGACTCAGCGCTGAGATTTCGTCGCATCCCTCTCGTCGGCTTCATCCTGATCGCTGCCGCAATCCCCGGTCTCCTGCCCGGTGACGCCCAAGCGGCTAGTGAACCTGTTCAGATAGACCTGCTCGTGGTCTTTACGCCCGGAGCCAGGGAAACGGCGGGCGGCACAGAAGCAATGCTGTCGGTAATTGACTTCTGCGTGAAAGACACAAACGATGCGCTCGCCCGAAGCAACGGCGGTGTTGTTATCAACCTTGTCGCCGCTCGAGAAATACCGCATGCGGGCAGCAGCAGTTCTGGGACGGAGTTGGAGAGGCTGGGAACTCCCGGTGACGGGTATCTGGATGAGGCACTGGTATGGCGCGATGAGGTCGGCGCAGATTTGATCGGCCTGATCAGCAGTGGAGAATGGGGAGGAGGAGCGGGGAACATATTTCCGTCGACCAGGCCTTTCTTTGTCGTGAATATTCTGGCGGTTTATCAAGGAGTGTTTCGTCACGAGTTGGGTCATTGCCTGGGTGGCGGGCACCAGTGCCAGGTTCCCGACAGCGACGGCGGCACGTTTGAATATTCTCGCGCCCAAGCGACCGCAGGGCAGTACTACAACTACGGGACGACGATGATGTTCGGCAGTTTTGCCCCCCCAAGCATCGCAGGTCCGATCTGGCCGGTTCCGATGTTCTCGAACCCCCTGATATTCAAGGACGGAGCTCCAACCGGTACGCCGGCTGGACAGGTAGAGCCGGCCGACAATGCCAGAACCTTTCGGGAAACAGGCACGATAATCGCCGCTTACCGTCCCAGCACCACGATCCCTTCACGATCTCCAGTCCCTGAACTGGAGTTGGATGAGGCGATCCTGCTCCTAAAAGAAAGCGGCCGCGGAGTGTCCTTCTCCGCCCGCGTCAATAGCGATCCTTACCCGACGCTCGAATGGCAGCGGTCAATCGATGGAGGGTTCCACTGGTCCAGTCTTGCAGATGACAGCAATATATACGGAGCGACGTCGGCCAACTTGTCGATCTCGACGGCCGATGCCGGCATGCAGGGGAACCGGTTCCGGCTCGTTGCGGAAAATGCAAACGGTTCTTCCACGAGTTCCTCCGCTACCCTGCTGCTCGATGTACTTCTCGCGAAGCGACAAGACGAGCAACTTGATTTCGGTAACAGCCTCTTTTGGTCAGGAGGATGCTGGCAGCAGTTCGTGCCTGGACTGGATTACATCCACTCCATCGACGTGTTCCTGTGTGTGACCGGCGAGCCTGGTCTGGTTACCGCGACACTTCAGTTGACCGACGGGACCGTTTTGATCAGCCGGGTGATTAAGCCAAGGCCTGTCGTTTTTGACGAGGAATCTTCTTGGATTTCGATTCCGGTCGGAATTCGCGTGGAACGCGACTCAACCTACGTTCTCCGACTGCATGAAACCGGGGCGCAAGCGTGTTGGTGGCGCGGTAGTCTGAACAATCCGTACCTTGAGGGGCGAGGACCCTTCTCCGCGACTCATGACCTGGCGTTCCGTGTTTTCGGGACTAATGGCAGCCAATCCCCTCACTATTTTCTGATCCAACCTACTTCTCAGAAGGTTCCAGCCTGTGGTCCAGTCAGCCTTTCTGCGCTGGCATCACAAGACGCCGGAATGCAGTTTCAGTGGCAAGGCTCTTCGGACCGACTTTCATGGGCCGATCTGGTCGATGGTTCCGAAGGAGTGACCGGAGCGAACTCGCCGTCACTTGGCCTGAGCGCCGTTTGGCTCCAACGCCACTTCCGTCTGCTGGTTACGTATGGCGACGACTCATCAATAGTGAGCGATGCCGCCTCGGTGTCGGTTGAAGGGAACTGCGCTCCGGTAGCAAACGCAGGACCCGATCAGACGGTCAAGGAGAACATGCCGGTTACGCTGGACGGAGCGGGAAGCAGCGATCCGAACGGTGAATCCCTTACGTACGCCTGGACGCAGCTTGCGGGGCCTGCTGTCGCACTTTCCAGCACGGATTCATGCACCCCGGCGTTTACAGCCCCACTCTTGCCGAGCACTTCTAACCTTATGACGCTCACTTTCCAACTGACAGTTAACGATGGCTTCCTGTCAAGAACCGACCAGGTGGATGTGACTGTTACGCCGCATACCTTTAGCGATGTCCCCACCGATCACATCTTCTACAGTTTTGTGGAGAAGATCTTAGCGCGATCGATCACGGCCGGGTGCGCAATTGGGGCCTTCTGCCCGGACGGCCCCGTGACGCGGGCTCAGATGGCGGTGTTCCTCGAGAAGGGTATGCGCGGTTCCAGCTTCGTACCGCCCGCCGCAGCCGGTCTCTTCGCCGACGTCCCGACCGGCCATTGGGCGGCCCCCTGGATTGAGAAACTGCTAGCGGATGGGATCACGGCGGGATGCGGGCCCGCAAATTACTGTCCGGAAGCCGCGGTAACGCGTGCCCAGATGGCCGTGTTTCTCCTTAAGGCGAAGCACGGTTCGGGCTATGTCCCGCCCGCGCCGGCGGGAGTCTTCACCGACGTCAGTGCAGTCCACTGGGCGGCGCCTTGGATCGAGCGGCTGGCCACGGAAGGAATTACGGCGGGTTGCGGCACTGCCACGTATTGTCCTGACGCCCCCGTCACCCGGGGCCAGATGGCGGTCTTCTTGAGCAAGACCTTCGGGTACTGAGGGCCGTCAACGCCTCGTCGGATCAACACACGTCCCGCAGCTCGGTCCGCGGGCTAGCGGGAATTCCGGCCGTAACCGGAATTGGGCGAAACCGATTGTGGTTACGAAAAGAGCCAAGGCGAACGCCACGATGAGTCTCGGGACGAACCGGCTGAGCATGCGCGCCTCCTGGAATGGCTAGAGTAGGGCGCAGGAGCGTTGAATAATCAACCAATAGCCGGAGGCTGCCCCGCAACCAACCGAGGTTTTCGCGCTCAGTAAACGAATGTCTTCGACAGGAAAACCGCCATCTGTCCCCGGGTGACTGGGCCGTCCGGACAGAAGTAATTCGCGAGGCAACCAGCCGTGACTTTTTCCCGCGCGAGCTGCTCGATCCACGGCGCTGCCCAGTGGCCGACCGGGACGTCGAGGAACTGACCGGTCGCCGCCGGCGGAGTGTAGCTCGAGCCATGCTTGGTTTTCAGCAGGAACACCGCCATCTGCGCGCGGGTCACAGCAAGGTCGGGACAGAACATGTTGGATGAACATCCGACCGTAATATCCTCGGCAGCCAGCTCTTCGATCCAGGCGGCCGCCCAATGAGTCGTCGGGACGTCGTCGAAGTATCCCCCAGGAGCGGGTGGAATGAAGGTGCTGCAGTGCTTGGCCTTTAAGAGAAAGACCGCCATTTGGGCCCGCGTTACTGTGGCATCGGGACAGAAGTTCGTCCCGCCGCAGCCCGCCGTAATGCCGGCGGCCGCTATCCGATCGATGCAGTCTGAATAGATGTTGGTCGCCGCAACGTCGGCGAAACCGGGGGAGTACCGCACAACGCCGCCAACGGCGCCGTACACGTTGGTGCCTGAGGTACCCCACACGACTCGCGACGATCCGCTGTACACCTCTGTCCATTCACTCCCATCGTAGTGAACGATCCCCTCTTGGGCAGCCACGAACAGATCAGTCGCCGAAGTCCCCCACACCGAGTAGAGACGGCCAACGCCCCACACGTGACTGATGTTCGTCCAGGAGCTTCCGTCGTAGTGGAGGACGTCCGCATCGCCCGTTACCGCGAAAACGTCCGCGGACGAAAAACCCCATATCCCGTTGACGGACTCGTCTGCGTCCACCGGGACAACCATGGGTGTCCAGGCAGTGCCGTTAAAATGCAGGATGCATCCGCTACCGCCGACGAAGACGTTACTGCCTGAAGTTCCCCATACGGTCGCGAGATGATTGGTTGTCCCGCTCGTCATCCCGTTCCAGGTAGAGCCGTTGTAGTGCAAGATAACACCGGTGGTGCCGACGGCAAAAACGTCGTCCCAGGCGCTCCCCCAGACAGCCTTAAGGTAGTCGGTCACGCCGGTTGCCATGGAACTCCAAGCCGTTCCGTTGTAATGAAGCACGGTTCCCCAATCCCCGACGGCAAAGACGTCGTTAGCGGAACTGCCCCATAAACCTGCCAGGACCCAAGTCGTTCCGCTGGTGTGTCGCGTCCAGGAAAGACCGTTGTACTTTAATATCAGGCCCCCGGCACCGACGGCGAAAACACTGCTCGGGGTGCTGGCCCAGACCGCATTACACCCGCCCGGAGACGGGCTGTTCAGAAAGGACCACGAGAAACCGTTAAAGCGGAGGACGTCCCCATCCCACGACGTGACAAAGACCTCTGCCGAGGACAGCGTAAACACGTCCCTGAAGAGCGTAATGCCCTGACCCGTAAGAGAGGACCAAGAGGTTCCGTTATAGCGTTGCACGGCTCCGCTGTTCCCCACAACGAAGACGTTTGAGCCCGACGTCCCCGCCACGCCTCGCAGATTCTGCCATGTTCCGCTAGTCATCGCGGTCCAGTTGTATCCGGCGTTTCCGTTGTAGTGCAAGATCGTTCCCGCGTTCCCGGCGGCGAATACATCGAACACTGAGTTCGCCCACACTCCGTAGAGGTCCTCGGTTGTGCCACTTGTCATCGGCACCCACGAGGATCCTACCCGGCAAACGATCGTGCCGGCGGCGCCAACGGCGACTGCGGCACCCGTCCCTATACCAAATACTCCATGCAGCATTTGGGTAGTGCTGCTGGTCATAGGGCTCCACGCGGTCCCATTATAGAGAAGGATGGTCCCGCCCGCCCCGACGGCATAGACCGTAGTCGGCGATGTTCCGTAGACGGCCAGGAGGATCGAGACTGTACCACTCGACATCGGCGACCAAGAGGCACCATCGTAATGCAGTATGGTTCCACCGGAGCCGACCGCAAAGACGTCGTCAGATGAATGTCCCCAAACGCCGTAGAGATCGGCAGTAGTGCCGCTGAACATGTTCGCCCACCGACACCCGTTGTAGTGAACGATGTGGCCACCCCTTCCGACGGCAAAGATATCGTCGCCCGAACTCGCCCATATTCCGGACAGGTCTATCGTCCCGGGCAGTGGGAACTCTGGACGGAACCGGGCTTGGCCGGGAACAAGTGAAGTGATGAGGACGGTGATTGCGAGAAACATTCCGAGCGGTACCACCGACTTGGTGTTAGGCATGCTCGCCTCCCTTGGCCCGGGAGTATAGTGTCAGAGCCGCGGGTGTGCAACCACTTATCAGATCACCACTTATCAGATCACTGGAGGGGGGAGCGATGCAGACGGGGACCCGATTCTCTCTTACCAGTGGAGCGGGCCTTCAACCGGGGCGGGAAGCGTCAACAACCAGACCCTGAAATTCAGGGCGCCTCTCCTCTCCGCTCAGCCGAGTCTAACTCTCACTTTCGGCCTTCAGGTCAGCGGCAAAATTGGGGACAGTCCCCAATTTTGCCCTACGGCGAAGACGTCGCTCCCTGAGCTCCCCCAAACATCGTTCAGGCGGCCCGGTGTCAGCAGACTGCTCGAAATACTCCAGCTGCTTCCATTGCAATGTATGATCTTGCCCCACATTCCCACCGCGAAACATCGCTCGCCGAGCTTCCCCACACCGCCAAGAGCGGATCTGCTTGAGGCAACCGGCCCTGAAACTCCCAGCCAGTTGCTGTCAGAGAAGCAGAACAAACCATGAAAAAAGCGACTATGAGAACGAGAAAGAGGAAGGTGCGGGTGATCGTCGCAGTCGTGGCAGGAACCCTCCAACCGAGGGGCGGAGACTCCGGCATGGCGTCGGATGCAACTGGCCGGCCGACAGGCGCGGAAAAGCCATCCCTCTTGGGAGGCGCTCGCCTCGCGTCACGTCCGCGGCGTCGACATCCCTCCCACATCCTTCGCGAGCGACTCTGGTCGGCGCTGAGTCTGGACGTCCAGTCAATAGCGCCAATAGCAAGCGAGGAGGCTCGTCCTGTGAATTGGGGCTCTTCCTCGGACGCGAATGCTCATCGCGCCCGATTGTTCAATGACTGGCTGAAGCACGACTGGTTGCCCAGCTATCGGGCCCGCTATCTGACCCTGGATAACGTCGCGGTTTTCGATTTTTTCAATACACTGGCGTACCCGGATACCGCTGCCGCACATCCCAACCGCCTGAAGCAGGAATATGGCGGAAATACCGGCGATTCTCATCCCAACCCGACTGCCAACGCGGATGCGACCGACGCGTTCACCAGGGATCTGAACAATTTCCTGGATGGCGCCTGGGCGGATTTCACCGGCCAACCGCACGGCTTTGGGGCAGATCCTTTCCATGTCTACATCGAGTGCATCGCCGCGAGGAGCATTACCGTGGGTTGCGGCGGCGGGAACTACTGCCCCGATACGCCTACGACCCGCGCCCAAATGGCGGTCTTTCTGGAGAAGGGAAAACGGGGAGCGACTTTCGTGCCCCCCTTGCCGACTGGCCAATTCACCGACTTGCCGACCAGCTACTGGGCGGCCGGGTGGATCGAGCAACTCTTCGCGGACGGCATCACGACCGGCTGTGGAGAAGGCAACTTCTGTCCGGACTTGGCCGTCACCCGTGCGCAGATGGCCGTCTTTCTCCTGAAGGCCAAGTACGGATCGACTTATACGCCGCCGGCCCAGATCGGTGTCTTTGGCGATATGCCGATCGGCCACTGGGCAGGCCCCTGGATCGAGCGCCTCGCGGCCGAAGGCATCACGGCCGGCTGCGGATCCGGTGTCTACTGCCCGGACAACCCGGTCACGCGCGGCCAGATGGCGGTGTTCCTGACAAAGACGTTCGGATTTTAGCTTTTATACAGATCTCGGGCCCGCCACCGTGTTTACAGAGCCGCGTACGGAAGCGAGGGGCCTGGTTTTAAGCCCTGAGAAGGTGTGAAAAAATCAAGTGAGTTGCTGCGCAGCCCATCGTTGCCGGACTCTCCAGCTCCAGAGTCCGGACCCTGCACTTCATTGTGTATGAAAAGCCAGGCCGGCAGTTTTTCACCCCTTCTCACAGCCCAAACGCCTTGCAGAGGAAGACGGCCATCTGGCCGCGGGTGACCGCGCTGTCGGGACAGTAGTTTCCCCTGCCGCAACCAGCAGTTATGCCCGCCTGCGCGACCCCCCCGATGTAGGCGAAAGCCCAGTGATTACCAGGGACGTCAGTGAACAGCTGACTATAGTAGGTGCTCAGATGCCGCGCCTTGACGATAAAGACCGCCATCTCGGCCCGTGAGATGATACCGTCAGGGCAGAACTTACCCGGCCCACATCCGGATGTCACTCCTTCACTGTACAGCTGCTCGATCCAGGCCGCGGCCCAGTGATTGCTCGGCACGTCGGTGAAAAGACGCGTTGTTGCTGGGGGTGTGTACGTCGAACCGTACATCCCCTTGAGCAGGAGAATGGCCATCTGAGCTCGCGTCAGGTTCTGGTCTGGACAGTAGGAGCTCGAATTGCAGCCGGCCGTGATTCCCAACTCCGCAATTCGATCAATCGAGCGGTAGAAGGGACTATCGACCGGCACGTCAGTGAATCGGGCAGGGCCAAAAGAAGCAGGGACCGTGGCGACCACTTCGTTGGATTTTCGACTCTCCTGGCCCTTGCTGTTAACGGCGGAGACGGCATAGTAGAAGGTACTGCCAGCCGTCGCCGCCGTATCGGTAAACGACGGACTGGTGATCAAACTGCTGTTCAAACGGACGTATCCGGTTCCCGGAGTCTGAGCCCTGTACACACGATAACCGGCCAGATCACTTTCGGTATTGGCTGTCCACATGAGAGACACGCTTCCGGCGACGAGCTGACTGGAAAGCACGATGAAAAGGAGCGGGAGAGAACGACAGAAGTACTTAAGATGCATTCTAAAGCCTCCGCTTGATGTCCTGAAGGTTCTATCCGGGCTCGAGAAGCGCGGTCAGTGAGGCCCGTCACACTTGTGGGAATGGGCCGCCGAAGGCATCACGGCCGGGTGGTGCGGATCCGGTGTCTACTGCCCGGACAACCCGGTCACGCGCGGCCAGATGGCGGCGTTCCTGACGAAGACGTTCGGGTTTTGATCAGGAGCCAAGGCCGCAACAGGAGCTCGAATACTTCGATCTTCGTTTACGGCAGGGATTGCCCGCACATGATTAGAAGCACCGATCCACACTCAGGCTCAGCTCAGCTTCCTGTAGTTGCTTCTCCAGGATGGCCAAGAGCAGGAGCGCGAAATAACAGTAAAGGGCGTAGACGCGAATCTTGCTGTCCGTCCAGTGCCCGAGCGGCCACCAAGGCCCTTTCTTGCTGATCCGAAACGGCCGCTCCAATTTCCACAGTTTCCGGTAGGCGGTGACGATCTTCTCGTCCTCCCACTGCCCGTGGTCGTGTCTTTGGCGATGTCCCGATCGGCCACTGGCCGGGACCGTGGATCGAGCGCCTCGCGGCCGAAGGCATCACGGCCGGGATCGGCACCGGCACTTATTGTCCCGATGCTCCCGTCACCCGGGGTCAGATGGCCGTGTTCCTGACCAAGACGGTCGCCGTCGGCCAGTAGAAAACGACGCCAGCTCCGACCCCGATGGCGACTCGCTGAGCTTTGCGTGGACACAGGTCGGCGGACCCCTGGTAAACCTTACAGGTCCCAATGCAGCGCAACCGTCCTTCACTGCGCCCCCGGTCACCGTTGGCTCGACGGCGCTGGAATTCGACCTCACTGTCAATGACGGAAACGGAGGTAGTGACACCGACCGGGTCGCTGTGACCGTCTATCCGCCCTCTTTCACCGACGTTCCGGCCAGTCATATCTTTTACCCGTACGTCGAAAAGGTGAAAGCGAAAGGGGGTGACAGCCGGTTGTGGCAGTGGCAATTATTGCGTCGATTCAGCGGTCACCCGCGCGCAGATGGCGGCGTTCCTCGAAAAGGGCATGCGCGGGGCCAGATGGCCGTGTTCCTCAGCAAGACGTTCGGGTTTTAGGGAAGACCAGGGGTGCACGCTCGGACAGGGTTCGCCGTTGGAAAAATCTCATTGTGGCCCGGACTCTGGGAAGTCCGGCGCTACACGAGTCCCGCCTTAACGAATTCGGGCTGGCTTCTTCGAGACGAAGCGGACACGCTCGAGCTCGACCGCGTCGCGGCGACCCTCCCGGTCCAGAAACAGCCTCTTCTGGGTCACATAATCCCAGATGCCTATTGAGAAGCGCATCTCCGGGCAGGGAGGGACGACCGTCATGACTTCGTAAATGGCGCCGGGCAGCCAGTGGCTGGTCCGAATCCGCGGCGCCACGTCGTAGTTTCCCCACGGCTCGGGAACCGCGGGTCGGCAGGCTGAACCGTCTTGCGGAGACCCATGGACCCAGACCGTGTAATCTCGAGACATCTTGGATAGGCAGTAAAAGTAAAGCATCAATTCCCCGGCATTTTCCTTCCGGTCAGCGCGATATCCAATTAGGCGGACAGAGTCTCCAAAAACATCGTTCCTCGCGCCATGAAGCAAACCCCGGATATCCCGATTAACCTCCGCCAGCCTGCTCGCCGGACCTGCGGCGGCGAGATGGTCGCTGGCGAGGCAGAGAGCCGAGAGTTCGGCAGTGTTCGAGGCGGAAAGGCCGGCGAGCAGACCCGCGCTCCGTCCGCGCCGGGTAGCCTGCACAAACTCCAGCATTTCGCTTTCCGTGACCGGTGCGTCGGGAAAAGCCTTATTTCGGAGATCAGCGCCACCGAAATCTTCCCGGGCGAACTGCTCCATCCACGACGCAGCCCAGTGCCCTGGCGGCGCGTCCAGGAATCGGCCCCCGGCTGCCGGAGGCTCATAACCGGGCCCGTGTACCGCCTTCAGCAACAGCGCGGCGAGATGGCCCCGTTTCACGATCTCGTCGGGATAGAACTTTCCCTCCAAAGTGCCGACGACGAAGCCTTCATCGCGCAGTCGCTCTATCCAGGCCGAATCGGGCCGCATTGGGCTGACATCAGAAAAGATTCCGACAGCCTTGGGTGGGATGTACTCTTCACCATGCAAGAGACGACCCAACATGACGGCCATCGCTCCTCGAGTGAAAAAGCGCGTGGCCTCATTCTGGGATGGAGCGTGCAACCCATAGGCTTCCATCACTTCGAGGTTTCGAGAGTCGCTATGCGCGCGTTTCAGTATCAGGTTTTGCCCGTCGAAGTAATATGCGCCGTACTCCTTATTCCTCAGAAGCGAAAGAAGCGTCTGGTAATAGACGCCAGCAGAGACCGGATAGTAATCCTTCTCGGGATTGAGCACCACCCAGTCGGCGCTGTTGACCCGGTCGAACTGAAAGATCTTTTCTCTGGAGGACAGATAGGCGAGAAACGCCCACTG
>Ga0105104_10001233_pt1 | contig 19309 bp, 9 predicted proteins | sample PPLLaktember2015_3_FD_87034 | JGI IMG/M metagenome (GOLD analysis project Ga0105104, IMG submission 87034) | Freshwater sediment microbial communities from Prairie Pothole Lake near Jamestown, North Dakota, USA - PPLs Lake P7 Core (6) Depth... | ecosystem: Environmental > Aquatic > Freshwater >... | reverse complement strand
TCCAGCAAACCCTTCGCCGGCCTGGGTTTTACTTCCCAGATGGTGTTCAGAGAATTTTGTAATTCCCCAAAGACGCCCAGGGCACCAAAAAGCAGCGTGACGACACCGATCACGGTTGCTGTCACGCCTGTCGCCGGTCTGCTGGCGTTTTCGATCATCTCCTGCACGAACTCACGCCCCTCAGTTCCGAGTAGTTCTTCCACTTGAGTCATGGTTTGATTTTGAGCCGCTTCCTGCCCGCCAACCAAACCGGCAATGGCAATGATCAATACCAGTAGAGGCGCAAGGGAAAAGGTTGTATAGTACGCCAGTGCTGCCGCCAGCCTGGTGGCTCGATCCTCATGCCATTCCCGAAACGTCTCCTTGAGCAGGCCAAACACTCAGACTGTCTCCTTCAGCATGTCCTCCTTTTCCAAAAGGGGCAAAAGTTCACCTTTGAAGAACTTGAGAAAACCTTCCTGGTCCGGCCCGATCTGGTGAAGGTAAATATGGTCAAAGCCATTTTCATACAAGGTTTGGATACCTTCGAGGTAGGCTCCCGGATCAGGTCCCAGGACCGTATCTTCCGGAACGATTGGCTCTCCCATGGCTTCGACCACATCGTCGAAGTGTTTGGGCGTGGGCAGGTCTGCATGCAGGGGGCCCGAGATCCCGGAGGTAGGCCACCAGTATTGGACGGTCTTTTTCGCTTCTTCCTCCGAAGGTGCCCAGCAAACCTTGACCATTCCATAACGCGGTTTGTCCCTGCCTCCAGCTTTACGGAAAGCCTTGACCACCTCATCGCCAGACGTCGTGCTGATCAAGCCATCCGAGATTTCAGCCGCCAGCTCAGCCGACTCCGCTCCGGAGGCGGCAATGTAGATGGGTGGAAGCTTTTCGGGAAGTGTATAAATCTGTGCATCCCGGACGGTAAAGTACGTTCCGTGGTGGGAGTATTCCTCGCCCTTCCAAAGTTCTCTGATGATATCGACGGCTTCGGCTAACATCTCCTGACGCACTTCTATACGGGGCCAGGCATCGCCCAGAATATGTTCATTTAAATACTCGCCTGTTCCCAATCCAAGAAAGAAACGACCGGGCATCATATCCGCGACCGTTGCGGCGGCCTGGGCAACCAACGTGGGATGGATGCGCATGATCGGGCAGGTCACCCCGGTACCTACCTGGACGCGCTGGGTTGCATGTGCGATACCGCCCAGTACACTCCACACAAATGAACTTTCTCCCTGCTGGGGAACCCAGGGATGAAAATGGTCGGAGATCAGGAGGAACTGGAAGCCGGATTGTTCCGCTATCTGCCCATGAGTAACCAGTTTATTCGGTTCATGTTCCTCGCTGGATAGAGCATATCCTAACGTGATCAAGGTTTATATCCTTTTCTTTTATCGATTTGCTGCCCGTTCGGACTCACGAGGAGGCTGTTTCCGTTAAAAACGGGCAGCCTCCTCTGACGCAGGGGTCCGCACGCACGCATACACCAACCCGCAGGCTGGACAATTAATGTGGTTCGAGTGGCGCTGCCCCATTGGACCCTCCGGCGCCACTCGAACATTGACTGGTCTTATACGACGCGCCTTCCAAAGAAGAGCGAGATCAAAAATAGGACCAGGAATACCCCAAATAGTAGTTTAGCGATCCCAGCCGCTGTCCCGGCGATTGTTGAAAACCCCAGGACGGCAGCGACCAATGCAATGATCAGGAAGAAGATTGACCAGGATAACATGTGAACCTCCTTTTCCATAACTATATCTGCCTGAGCGGCTGCAAACAATTCATGATGTTCCTAACACCGGGTAGAAATGTAGAGCAGCGCCATAGGGCATTCCCCTAATCCCTTTAGGAGGTTTCCCCATAATAAGTTTTTTCTTTCCCTCTTACTATTAAGAAAGACAAAGTGGTGGGTTTTAAGATGGGTTCGTCAAAAGTCAGCAGAAACGGGTTTTATCCATGAGAAGGAGATAAACAATGAGAAAGTTTGGTCGTAAAAGCAATAAGAGAAGCGCTGGAAAAGTTATTGCTGCCGCACTTGTTGGAAGTGTCGTCGGTGCGACAGTGGGTTTGCTCATGGCGCCCACCTCCGGTAAGGAGATGCGCCGTAAGATCAGTGGCGGAGCTATGGATGCGCGCGAACGGGCGAAAACCGCAGTCGGAAATGTGGAGAGCCGGGCTCGTGAGCTGGCGGCAGAGGTAAATGAAGACGCAGAGGAAGTAAAGGAAAAGATTACCCGCCGCAAGAAGGTCGCCTCTACAAGCAGGTAGGGAACGGCACAGAGTTCCAGAGAGCCATAACCTGTGTTTTTTTCTGATAGGGCAAATATGAATCCTAATAAAATACTCCTGGTAGTTGAGGTTCCGCTTATTGGCAGCATATTCGCATCCGTGCTGGAGGATGAACCGGATATACAGGTTGCAGGCTGTGTGGCAACCTTTCAAGGCGCGCTCAAGTTCCTTCAGGAGCATGAGGTAAATATTGCCCTGGTAAGCGTTGGACTGCCAGACCAGGGCGCCCTGGCACTGACACGCAGGATTGTGGATTGCATGCCCGCTGTAAAGGTGTTGGCACTCGGACTGGTGGAGGAAGATAAAAATGATACCCTCCGTTACATAGAAGCAGGGGCGGCAGGCTATATTCTCAAGGACAGTTCGCTGCACGAGCTCATGGAGATCATCCGGTTGGCACAAAGGGGCGAGGCACAAGTATCCACCCGAATGGCGGGCGCGATGATGCAACGTCTCTCCAGGCTGGGGAGAATGTTTTCTGCCGTCGAAAGTAAAATGGATGGGGATGTCCGCCTGACTTCACGGGAGCTTGAAGTGTTGCAGTTCATTGGCGAGGGGCTTACCAATCAGCAAATTGCTGCTCGTCTGGTTGTGGAGGTCGGGACTGTCAAGAATCATGTACACAGCATTCTGGATAAACTAAATGTGAGCAACCGGGACGAAGCCGCGTCCTGTTTGGAATTCATCAAAAGATAACGGCGATCTCCCAGGAGAATCAATTGAGGATCAGGATTGTACTTGCATCAAACCAGGTACGATCCTGATTTTTCAATCAGAAAACCATGGGAAATAGGTGAACCACTGATAGATACCCTATTTTGAAATGGGTAATCTCCTAAAACAAGTAGGCATATTCCCCATTGTGACATGTCTGCCAGGCTACTATAGTTGGCGCATCCAGGTAATAAGGAGATCCGTATGAAGGAACACCCTCGTGTTCTATCTGCCGCAACAATTATTGGTCACAAGGTCGTGAATTCTGAAGGCGAACAACTTGGAAATATCAAGGATTTAATGATTGATCTTGATGATGCCCAGATTGCTTATGCCGTATTGTCCTTTGGTGGTTTTCTGGGTCTAGGCGATAAATTATTTGCCATCCCGTTGGAGGCGCTGATGTTCGGCTCTGAAGATCAGACGGTGATCCTGGATGTGGATAAAGAGGTGCTTAAGAATGCACCGGGGTTTGATAAAGATCGTTGGCCCGATAACGCTCAATATGAAGCAGGCTGGCTGCTTGATATCTATGAGTACTACGGTTACTCGCCCTACTGGATACCTGATAAGTGAGAGGGAAGATCAGGAGGAAAGTGTAGTGAGGGGGTAAAAGGGATGAGGGATGAGAAGAATACGCTCCGACGTTAACGTCGGAGCGTATTCTTTCATTTGTAATGTCATTCTCCCGAAGGGACACCGCTTCGGGACGGTGTGAGTCCAACGAAGAGTGACATATTGAAGCTAGGCACTTCCCAGGTTCACCAGGATCTCATGAGTCTTGCCATCATCGGAAAGGGAAATGATTCCATCGGTGAGGACCTTGCCGTCCATGCTGACTTTGTCCACACTGCCGCTTTGCGGCGTGCTACGCTTGTCCACGGGACTGCTTCGCTTGTCTTTTTTGCGTTTCGCGTCAGCGCCTGGCTGGGTTTGCACACGAATGTGGTAGAGCGTTTTCCCAAAGCGATAATTGATCTGATACTCGTTCCAGCTTTTGGGGATGTGAGGGTTGATCTGCAAACGGTCACCTGTCCGTTGCAGGCCAAGCAACATTTCAGTTCCCAGGCGATACATCCAGCTTGCCGAGCCGGTGTACCACGTCCAGCCGCCGCGTCCAATGTACGGTGCAACGCTATACACATCCGCGGCGATAACGTATGGTTCCACCCGATAGCGATTTACTTTCTCGGGTGTATCGGCATGATGGATGGGATTGATCAGGCGGAACAATTTCATCGCGCGCTCATCCTGACCCATTTGGGCAAACGCCCAGATCGCCCATAAGGCGGCATGAGTATATTGCCCCCCATTTTCGCGGATGCCGCGCGGGTAGCCTTTGATGTAACCGGGATCGCGGGCGGTGCGCTGGAAAGGGGGTGTGAACAGCAGGATCAATTCGTCTTCTGAGCGGACCAGATTCTCATAGACCGATTCCATGGCCTTGGCTGCATTGTGAGGGTCTGCATTCTCAGAGATGATCGCCCAGGACTGCGCGATCGAATCGATCTGACATTCATGGTTTGAAAATGATCCGAGCCGCGACCCATCATCATAGTAAGCCCGGAGATACCACTCGCCATGCTCGCCATCCCAGCCGTTTTTCTCAAGGGCTTTGTGGAGTTCGTTTATTTTGAGGCGAAATTCATCCGCTCGTTTGCGGTCATCCATCAGGTCACAGATTTCCGCAAAGTCATGCAATGTCCGCGAGAGGAACCAGCCCAGCCAAATGCTTTCCCCTCTGCCCTGAATGCCGACGCGGTTCATCCCGTCATTCCAGTCGTGTGCGCCCATTAACGGGATCCCATGCGGACCTGCGGTAATGCCTTTGTTGAGGGCGCGGCAGCAATGCTCATAGAGTGTGCCCAGTTCACCAGCAGGGAACTCCCCGTAACGTTCGTGTTCCTCAGGTTTCAACGGTTCTGCACTCAGGAATGGAACCTGCTCGGCAAGAATGGACCGATCCCCGGTCACGCGCACATAATGAGCGGTGACATACGGCAGCCAGAGCATGTTATCGGAGCAGCGTGTGCGCAATCCGCGCCCCCCAGGAGGATGCCACCAGTGCAGCACATCGCCCTGCTCGAACTGGTGTGCCGCGGCATCGAGAATGTGGGCGCGGGTGAGGTCGGGCCGCACATGGACAAATCCCATCACATCCTGCAATTGATCGCGGAAACCGTAGGCGCCGCTCGATTGATAAAAAGCGGTGCGCCCCCAGAAACGACAGGAAAGCGACTGATACAGCAACCAGCGGTTCAGCAGGATATCCATGCCTGCCTCCGGAGTCTGGACCTGCGTCTGTTCCAGGATGTCATCCCAGAATTCGCCGAGGCGCTGGCGGGCGGCTTCCACATTTTGGATATTTTGATAGGTACTGATGAGTCTTTCTGCATCGAGGCGGTCTGCGCCCTGACCCAGCAGGAAGGTGATCTCTTTTGTTTCATTAGGTTGCAGCCAGAGCAAAGACTGCAATACCGCACATGGGTCTGCACCGGCTTCGAGGCGCGGTGTCAAGCCCACGCGTTCCAGAGCGGCGGGTCGGATGTAGCTACCGAGTTCTCCGAGGAACTCGGCGCGGTCGGTTGTTACACCGGTAGGTTCGCGTGTGGAAGCCAAAAAAGCGACGCGCTGCCCAAAGTCCGTGTTGTACAAATTGCATGCCAGCAGGGCAAAATAATTGGAGGCGAATTCGGGGGTAATGTAAGGGGCCATGTTTTCGCGCGTCACGCCCAGTACCCATTCCGCATAATAGGTTACGTTGATACGACGCATACGTTTCGTGGCGTTGTGGAACTTTAACTGAACGATCTTGACCGGTTCATCCGGAGCGACAAAAATGGTCACATTCTGTTCCAAGCCGTGGCTTGTGTGCTCGAAAGTGGAGTAACCGGCCCCGTGGCGGATGAGGTACGGCGCGTCGGCGCGCGCCGGGAGTGGCGTGGGGGACCAGATTTCACCTGTGTCTTCGTCGCGCAGATAGATGGCTTCGGAAGGCGGGTCGCTCACGGGATCATTGCGCCAGGGCGTCAGGCGATTCTCACCGCTATTTTGTGACCATGTGGTCCCCATGCCCGCTTCTGTAACAAGACATCCGAACTCAGGCGTAGCGATCACGTTGCTCCATGGCGCAGGCGTCCATTGATCGCGGTCAAGATAAATGACGTATTCACGGCCATCTTGAGTGAAGCCGCCCAGCCCGTTATCGAAGAGCAGGTGGGAGGGTCGTTGGATTTCTGGTTGTATATCCATCGGTGGGTCCAACGGTTCAATCGGAACAAAGCGCGGTAGCCGGACAGGACCCGCGTCCAGCCTGGCTAACTGTCGTTCGAGCGGCCCCGCCTCCCCGTCCAGGACGACTTGGGCAACGGTCATCAAAAGAATTCGCTCCGCTTCGTTCATCTGATCTTCCTGCAGGATAAAGATCCCGCCGCGTTTATCCAGCCAGGTCTCGCTGGCTGTGCGCTCCAGCAGGCGCTGGAGCCTACCCTTGAAGCCCTGGTCGTAGCTGGTATCACGCTGGTTGAAGATAACAAGATCGATCATCAAGCCGCGTTTCCGCCAATAGGCATGCGCCAGGATCAAATCAGCCAACAGGTCAAGATCTTCTTCGCGTTTTATACGAGCCAGCAGGATGGGATAATCACCTGATATACCGAACGACCATAAGCCAGGCTGCCCAAGTGTGTTGGTATTCAGCAGGGCCGGTTCAGCCCGCAGCGCATTGGAAACATAGATCAACGGTGACAGAAGCTTTTGAATTTGCTCAACTTTTCGCGAAGTGAGATTGAGTTGAGCCAGTTCGTCCTCGGCCTGAATACGTATTTCCTGGACAGCCCTGCTAATTTGTGACAAACGGCGATAGCGTCGAGCCAGGTCAATGACTTCTTTGCGTGAATGCGCGGCCAATGTGATAAAGATAACTTGAGCCGTTTGATAGGACGAGAGGACGATCTCGGCTTGCAGGGCGCAGATCGGGTCAAGGGTCGCGCCGGTTGTACCCGAAAGGGTGGAAGCTTGATTGGGCATTGAGAATACTGCGGGCCGTCGTGGTGTCCCGCCGCGCCCGAGAAACTGCATTCGGTCGGTTTCGTAACCGGTCAGGCTGATCTGTTCATGATCGCTCGTAAAAAAATGCGCCAGATAAACGGGCTTTTCCTCGGCCGAACGTGGGCGACGATGGAAGAGCAAAAGCTGTTCCCTTTCGAGGAATTCACTTTCGATAAAGAGTTTGTTATAAGCAGGCTGGCGCTGGTCCACGGATTGCTGGTTGAGGATGATCTCAGCATAGCTCGTGAGTGCCAGGACACGTGAGTGACTCCCATGGTTGGTGAGGCTTACTCGTCGAATTTCCACATCGTCATCCGAAGCCACAGTTACAATGGTGCGCAGGGCGATATCGCCATCCTTTCGTTCGAATTCGACGCGGTGAGGATGGAAGTTTACTTCGCTGCGGTCGGGAGGCGCCATGGTTGGCTGGTGCGTGACAGACCATAACTGTCCGTTAATGCGATCTTCCACATAGATCCAGCTGCCGCGATCATTCAACGTAGAGTCAGCTCGCCAGCGTGTCAGTTCGATACCCTCCCAACGGCTAAAACCAGAGCCGGCCGCGCTGATCAACAGGCTGTACTTGCCATTCGATAAACAATGAATCTGAGTATAAGGCGCATCGGGTGAGACACGCCACGGGTCGAGTGGAATCGTCGCGTAGGGATTACGCACTGAATCCATTTGTTGTTGCGGGAGCTGTTCGGTGGGAACATTCGTGGGAGTTTGTTCCTGCAGGAGCAATTCAACCGTCTGAATGCGCGGGTCCGAATGAAACCGCCGGACCATGTGCTTATCGAACAGGTAATTGCACAACGAAAGCAGGATCATCCCCTGGTGATGCACCATGAACGAACGGACGATAGCGTGGTCTTCGCCAGTCATCAGGCGGTCGCGGGTGAAGTCCACCGATTCATAAAGACCATAGAGGGCCCACATATCGAGTTTTTCAAAGTGTGCCAGATTTTGCATCACAGCCTGGGGATACAAGGGTAGAGCCAGCAGAGAAGCATAGGGTGCAACCACCGGATCCCAATCCAGGCGAGGCTTGATTCCCAATCCGGGCACGCCGAAGGGCCCATATTGGTAGTTCTTTGCCGTATCAAAGTGATAATAACCTGATTCCGAAATACCCCAGGGTATCCTCATCTGATGAGCATATACCATCTGACGCTCAACGCTGGCATGGTCGCTTTGATACAGCAGTGTACCCTCGTAGCGTCGCGTCAACAACGAAGGCATTAGGTACTCGAACATTGTCCCACTCCATGAAAGCAGGGTTCGCGTGCCATCTACGTGAGTAAGAGGACGACCCAGGTGCAGCCAATGGCTCTGAGGAACATCACCCTTGGCAATAGCCACCAGACTCGTGAGCTGGGCTTCGGAGGCTAAAAGAGCATAGTGGTAAACATCCAGCTTCTGAGTATCTACATGATAACCAAGGTGAAACACTTTGAGATGTGAGTTGAGTAGGAAGTCGAACTTCATGGCTTGAAAAAAAGATTCGGCCCTCGAAGCCAGAACAGAATAATTGTCCAGTAAGGAGGCTGAATTTTTCCGGGCTGAGTCAAGGTCATAAGCCAGAGCATCGCACCACTCGAAAGCGGCCTGATCCTCTGCATCCAGTAAACCAATGACCTCCTGAATAATCCGCCCGGCTCGTTTGCAAAGTTCAGGGATCTCTCCAAGCCGGGGATGTACAGGGAGGCTGGCATTCAGGTTGTTCCACACCTCGGCAAGTTCGGGTTTTATAGGAGTCTGTTGAGTGAAGCCTGGGATGTCTGCCATGACGAGTAACCAGGGTGCCAGAACCTGGATATCAATACGGATACGTTTCAACTGATGGCGCACACGGTCGATCCAGACCGAAAGCGTGCGGGCGACATCTGGTGCGTATTCTTCATCTGATTGTTGAATCGCCTTCCACAACATGGCTTCCAGTTCCACTTGGCCTTCCCGGAACAATTCCATCAGCAGCGTTGGCGAGAATTTATCCGTATCATTGAGAGCTTTGACTTGACCCTGTAACGAAGCAATTGCGGCTTGTAGTTCATCGGCGGCCTGACCCAAGTGTGCTTGTACCAGCGTTAGCGAAAGCAGGCCGAGCGTATCCAGAAATCCCTCCCAGTTGATCACCCGGGTTTGAGGCATTTCATAGCATCCCTGTCGCAGAGCAATTAAACAAGCCGCCAGATTCCCACTATCCACCGTGGAAATATAGCGCGGCGGAAGTGGAGCCAGGGTCCGCGTATCGTACCAGTTCAGGAAATGACCACGGACGCGTTCCAGAGAATCCATGCTGTCAAATGAATCGCGTAATCGCAGGGAGAGTTCCAAAGGACCGATGTAACCCAGGTCATGAGCAGAGAGGGTGGAAAGCAGCATCAAGCCAATATTGGTGGGCGAAGTACGGTGCGCAACCAATCCGCGTGGACTTTCCTGAAAGTGATCTGGTGGAAGCCAGCGATCTTCCGGACCCACAAAGTGTTCGAAATACAGCCAGGTGGAACGCGCCAGCAAACGGAGCTTGCGCTCCTGCGAAGGGATGATCTTTCTAACCGGCTTCTGGACGGGCCGACTAATGCGCGTGGCGATGTAAGGTGAACTAATCCAGCCGAGCAGAAGGGGAGAAACCATGAACAGAGTTACAGGATGGAGAAAAAGCAGCAAGGTGGAAAACACAAAAGCCAGTGACGGTGCAATGATCATCGCCTGCCAGGCTGATTTCAGATGGAGTGTCTTGCCAAAAAGGTGAACAGTGTGTGCCGCGCTCACCCACTGCAACATCCTTTTGTGGGTGATGAACAAACGTACCAGGGTGGTAAAAATCGCGTCGAGGATGATGAGCGATTCGTGAGGCAGAAAGATGATCTCAAAGAGTGAACGCAGCGCTGCCAAACGAAGCGGGCGGGTCGCCACAGTGGAATGTTGGCGCGAAAAGCTCTGATGCAGTTCCGCGATGAAATTGGTAACGATGGAAATCAAATAGGGGGAAAGCGCGAAGATCGTCCACGCCAGGCTCGAACCGGGCAGGAACAGCCAGCCGCTGACGAGCAAAGCCAGCACTGTGGGCGGCACTAAACTGCGGCGCAGGTTGTCCAAAAGTTTCCAGCGATCGATCGCTGAGAGTGTGTTACGCACCCGGCCTTTTATGCGGTGCGGGACTTGATTTCCCAGCCAGGGCAAAAGCTGCCAGTCGCCGCGCATCCAGCGATGTAAGCGATCGGTGTAGATTAGATAGTGAGGCGGATAATCCTCGAACAACACCACATCGGTGATCAATCCACAGCGGCCCTGCATGCCCTCGAAGAGATCATGGCTCAATAATCGGTTTTCAGGGATTTTGTTGTGCAGACTCTTTTGGAATGCATCGACATCATAGATCCCTTTGCCGACATAGTTGCCTTCATCGAATAAATCCTGGTAGACATCGGATACCGCGCGCGTGTACAGATCGATGACTGAGTCTCCGGCGTAAACGCGCGTGAAAAGAGATTGATTCGCCGCTGCAGGCCGCACCTGGGTCCGAGGCTGCAGGATCGTGTGACCCGCTTTTATCTCCCCGGATCGCGGGTCAAACTCAGCCTGGTTCAATGGATGTGCCAGTGTGCCGATCAACTGGCGGGCAGCTTCGCGCGGCAATACCGTATCCGCATCCAGCGTGATCACATATTGGATGCTGGGCAAAACACTTAAATCCCCCACTTTAATAGTGAAGGTAGTTGAATCGTCGCCTCTCAAAAATTTATTGAATTCCTCCAACTTGCCACGCTTGCGCTCCCAGCCCATCCAGCACTCTTCGCTCTCGTTCCAGGTCCGTTCACGATGGAAGAAAAAGAAGGGCTGATAGCTTCTGTAACCGTATTTTTTGTTCAACTGTTCAATAGCAACTTTGGTCTGTGTAACAGGCTGGTCATCATCGGGCATTTCTTTTGCGGGTGCATCTGCAAAGTCAGTGATCAGCGCAAAGAAAATATTTGGATCACTATTGGCAATAAAATGGTGCTCAATTTGACGGATCAGGAAAGGCGCATCTCGCTCCGTGCCAAGCAAGGCGGGAATGACAACCATCGTACGGTACTTGGCCGGGACGCCTTCGTCCTGGAAATTCAGCCGAGGCAGTGGTTGCGGTGGCACATTATGGGTAACAAGCCAATTGACCAGGTCAACGGCTATCGCTGAGGTTGGGAGGGTGGCTAGCAGAGTGATGACAATCAAGTCGACCAGGTTTCCACCCACAGCGAGGGCGTAACTTATTAGTCCAAGCAGGCCGAGCAGAGACAAAGAAGCGATGCCACCCAGGTACCACACGATGGCGTGCCTGCGAAGCCAGCGAAATAAGCGAGCACTCCAGAGAGGATGATAGTCCAGGGAGGCTTCGAGGCGTGCACGTCCCTCCAGATCCAGAAGATAATAGCCAACATGAGCCTTGCGAGGTGATTCTTCCGTTTCGCCCGCTTCTTTGTTCCTGGCGAACTCCTGGCGGGCCAGTTCGACAGCCATGCGGGCCACTGTCTCTTCTTGCTGACCTGTCGCCAGAGCTATGCCCTCAACGACTCCACGATAGCGATCGCGGGTCTCAAAGTCCATATGGGAATATAAGTCTGCCGGATCATCGCTCAAAATCTGCTTCACCCGGCTCACGCTTTCAAAGAATTCCTGCCAGTTCTGGGAGGATAGAGTCCATAGGCTGGTGATACAGTTGGCAACGATTTCATCATCTTTGAGAGTGCCAGGTAAGTCCATGCCTGGGAGCGAATATCCCTGTGGAAGTTGGGTGATGCGGCTAATGGCTTGAGTCAGGAACTCGATTAGCGCCATGCGCAGCATGACTGGTAGCGCCCATAATTCGCCTGTCGTCAGTGGTGCGATGTTTTGATAGTGATGAACAAAGCGCCTAACGATGTTCATATCCAGCTGTATTTGACTGATTTCAATCAGCTCACGTGCGATGCCATAGATGCGGGGGTAGCCCGCCAGCTCACCTGCGTCAAGTTTCGGTAACCGGCGATAGAATCCCGAGGGCATATCCTCACGGACCTGGCGGAACGTCTGTTGTAAAAGGAGGAAATTATCCAGTGTCCATTCGGCTGCGGACGAGGCGGCGATCTTCTCTTTAGGGATCTTGGCAAAGTGCTGATAGGCAGCGCTCAATAGCGCCTTCTGCAACTGTAGGCGCTTCAAAAGTGATGGCCTGGTCCTGGGGTGCTCGGTGACTACCTGTTTTTGGGCCAGTTGGCGCGCCGGATTCTCCAAATGATCTTGTCCCAATTCATGACTGGATTGAGTTTGGGTCATACACTAGCGTCCATTGTGTTTTCTGGCTGATATCGCAGTATTAATACGCTCACCTTACTGACCACTGGCACTCTCACTCGAGGTTGACTTCGCCTTGACCCTCTCCAATATTTCTTTGCTTTTTCTTACCCTCAAATCCGGATGGCCAACCTTCTCGGAAATGTACACTACCTTTTCTAATAGTTCACTTGCCTTTCCATATTGCTGCATATCCTCATAAAGCAAAGCGAACTCATACATCGTTGTGGCAGCATTCATCTCATCACCAACATTCTTCACGATTTCCAGGCTTTGTTGGAAGTAATCGACAGCCTTTTCTAGTTCTCCTTTGTGCCGATATAGCAGACCCAGGTTATGCAGGGCAGCAGCCTTGCCACGTTCATCGCTTAGATTCTCTAATAATGTGAGGGCATTTTTGAAGTGCTCCTCGGCTTTGGCCCATTCCTTTTTGTCCCTGTAAAGAAATCCAAGGTAGCTGAAATTGTCAGCCGTCCTGCGCTCATCACCTATCTTCTCCAATATTTTGTGGGCGTTCCGGAAGTTTTCCTCGGCTTTTTCCCATTCCTGCTTGTTTGCGTATAAGAAGCCCAAACTGTTGAAAACGGCTGCCTTCTCCTGCTCGGCATGTGTCCCCTCCAGGTTCTTCAGGCTGTTTTCAAAGCACTCGATGGACTTATTCCACTCTCCGTTGTCCTTATACAAAAAGCCCAGGTCGTTATAAGTAATAGCCATTCCACGCTTATCTTTCATCCTCTTAAAGTTCTTTAGACTATCCTCTAAGCACTTAATAGCCTTATCCCACTCCCCATGATCTTTGTAGAGGAGCCCCAGGTTCTTTAAAGAGCGGGCCATTGCGTGCTTATCATCCAGCTTCTCTGAAATCTCGAGGCTGCGTTGGAAGTCATCCTCAGCTTTTTCCCACTCCTCTTTATCCTTGTACAGGAAACCCCGGTTGTTCAAGATGGTGATCGTACCCTGTTCATCACCCGCCTTCTCAAAGATCTCCAGACTGTCTTGAAAGCACTCGATAGCCTTATCCCACTCCCCCCTATCCTTGTATAGGATGGACAGATGGACCGCTAACGTCTTCTCCAACTCTACACTGACCTCTTCTCTTTTTCCTCTCAACCTCTCCCATATTTCTCGGGCCTTCTCCCAATGACCAGACACAAGATCTTTTTTTCCCTCGAAGAACTGGATCCAGAGCTGAATTCCCACACTATCATCAACTTGCTCACCGGCCATACTAAGCAAGAGGTCCAGTGTACTTAATCTGTAGGAATCGATTGCTCTATTCGATAGATTTATGAAACGATCGATGCCGCGCTCCTTGTCCGCTACCAGAAGATGATACATCTCTTCGCGTTCCCATTCGGCGCGCTGCTCTTCAGGTAATTTCTTTGACCTCAGCATTTTCGCACAATAGGTTGCTGTTTTCCCGCTCAATTCCCTGAAGCGTTCGGCCTCTTCATGTCGCCACCAATGTAGGAGTAGATTGCGTACATCCTCGTGTAAGATATAACTCTGGTCGTCGAGGTTCCGATCGAAGGCCAACTTATTCTTCTTCAATTCATACAGAATGGCTTCTGGTTGCTCTGAAGGCTCCCGCACCTTACCTTGCAGCCAGGCTAGAATTCTCTTATTAAACCAGTGAGGGATAGCGCAAAGGCGGATGGCTTTAACCAAGTTGGGCTTTTCGCTGCCTATCTTGTTGATGATCTGATCCAGGATCTTCTGTTCGTCCATCTGTGGCAGATTATGCTCCGACTGTTCACTCACGATCCTACCTCCGCCAGGGCTCTTAGATTGTGAACTACCATGGCCATATAGAGCGGAATTCCGCCTCCTGAGGCTTTCCAGTAGTATTTAGCCTCATCATCGCTGATCGGAATATTTACCTTTTCAGCATAGTTCTTGATATGCTCAACATTCAGGCATGGCAGACCGTCAACCAGGTGCGTACATTTTTCCCACTCCCATTTCTCAACCTTTGGCCAACTACGGCCCGCCGTCACAATCATTACGCCTTTGAGTTTTCCGCCTGCAATGGGCCGCAGCAGGGTATCCAATAACCAGTCTTCCTCCTCCGCGCTGACATGCTCGAAGCTGTCAAAGAGACAAACTATGTGTCCGTTCTCCTCCACAAAGTGATTTAGATCAGCAATAAAGGCGTCCCTTAGGCGTTCCTTTATATAGCGCGACCGCAGGCCTTCGCCGGCCAAACTGACTTCTGTCAGAATTTTGGAAATGACATATGAGTTGGTAATGTCACCCTTGTAGGTGCTAAGAGGCTGCAAGGCTTGGGCAAGGTAGCGTGGAGCAAGGCTTAATTGATCGCACATCACAAGAGCGAGAGTCAAGTGAGGATTATCATACGGTTGCCCGCGCGAGTCTATCCAACACCAATGCACACCTTGCTCTTCACATCGAAAGCGCACCATGTGCAAAAGACTCGTCTTCCCGCGCCCACCTGGAGCCCGAACGAACATGAGACGCTTCTCAGGCGAATGGCCCAACATCCCTTCGAATAGACGCCGCTGATCTTCGAAGTCCATGAGCTCATCGGGGGAAACATATTGTACCGGCTTAGATTCCATCCCGAAATCAGCCGACCCAAGAGGTGTCGAAGAATCCAGCCGCTTAGGAATCGCCGTTGTCGAGGTCTCGGAAACACCTTCGCTGGTGACAGCCTCCTTGATTTGTTCGCAGATCTTGACCCATTCTTTGGCCCGCTTTGCGCTCGACAGTGTATCTAACGGCCTGGCAGTATCGTTGGCAGCCTGATATTCCTCAATCGCGGTATGTTTGTACCCACTGTCACTGACCGCAATCCATAAGATGGTGAGGCCTTCTCGCTCGGCTGCTTTCAATAGGGATGGCAGCTCATACTTGTTAATGAAATCGGAAGCCAGAAAATTCCGGCTCACCAATAATACCGCCACCTTAGCCGAGGCTAAAGCTCTGTCGATTTCCTCGCGCCACTTGGTGCCGGCCCTAATCTGTGTGTCATCCCAAATCTTAATTGCATCCATCCGCACATAGGGTTTCAATGTAGTGCATAGTTGGTCCAGCCACTTTTTATCCTTGTGACTGTAACTAATAAAAACATCGGTGCGCGGCTGGGACGATCGAGCCGAGGTTGGATTGGAGTCAGTACGCATATTTCACCTTCATCGCCAAAGTCTGCAGTACGGAAATCGGATGACGCAAATTCATCAGTGCCCTGCGTGCTCTTTCGCCGCAAACTCCGCGTTGGTTTGCTGGATTTCATCAGGCAAGTCCTGCATGATCATGAGAGAGGTATTGCCATAGGCGATAAAACTGGTCGTGACGCTCCCATAGGGCCAGCGTCTCTCCCCTGTATAACCGTGAGCGGCCAGCAACACCAGATCGGCATTGGATTCCTCGGCCAGGTCGTGCAGGACAGACATGGCATTATCACCGGTGGAAACATGAGACGTTATCTTTAATTCCTTCATTGAAAATTGTGCAATCAGCTGTTTTAAATAATGAGAGGCCGCTTCAGAGTTCCTTTCAACAAACTTATTGAGCAATTCTGTATCCTGATCAGAGGGTGGGAAACGGTTGATGGATTGCGGTTTTTCTATAACGCTTTCAAGAATAAGATGTGATTTGTGGAACTGTGCCAGGCTGATCGCAAATGGGAGAACGAACTCTGAACGGGGTGAGCAATCCATTCCTATGAATAAACGCTTGTAGCGAACCTTCGTCATCTCGGCCGAGGAGGGCAAATAGGCGCGCACGAGCAGGATCGATTTATAAGACCGGAGCAGAATTTTTTGCACTACGCTACTTACGTTCCACCCGCTTAATCCGCTCTGTCCATGTGTGCTGAGCACGATTAGATCCACGTTGTTGTTACGAGCAAAATCAATCACACTATTGGCAGGATTTCCCTCCAAGATCATGTGTTCAACTCCCAGGACACCGGATTCGTTTAGTCGGCTGACGACTTGCTCGAGATATTTTTCTGAATTTTGTTTATTCAAATGCCATTCGACTGGGTCCACTGCGGAACTCCCGCGGCCATCTTGAAGCGGCTGCATAACATGCACAAGGGTAACGCGCGCATTGATCACAGGCGCAATTGCGATCACGTGCGGCAGTACGCATTCCGCTAGTCTGGAGCCATCCAGAGGAACAAGGATATGATTAATCAAGATAACCTCCATATACACTGTTCTAAAAAAGTGTCTGCAGTGAGAGTGCTGATGCTGGTTTATTTTATCTCCCCACCAATTGCATTATATTACAGAAATTTGTCGTTAGACAGCAACTTGGTGCTTTTCAACACAAAAACGCCAGGCCTGGGGTACTTTCTTTGAAGGCTACGTAACATTACATAAGGATTTTGAAAAACAACTCCACCACTTGAGGGTCAAAATGCGTGCCAGACTGTTCGCGCAGGTGCGTCAGCGCCTCCTCCTGAGACCAGGCCGGGCGGTAGGGACGGTCGGAGATGAGAGCATCCCACACATCTATGATGGCGAACAGACGCGCTGCCATGGGGATCTCCTCGCCTTTCAGCCCGCGCGGGTAGCCTGTGCCATCCCATTTCTCGTGGTGGCAATAGGGGATATCGAGAGCAGGACGCAGGTATTCAATGGGATGGAGCATATCATATGCAAATTGCGGATGCTTGTGCATGCTGACCCATTCTTCATCGGTCAGCGCAGTGGGCTTGTTCAAAATATTATCCGGCACACCCATTTTGCCAATATCATGCAGCAGTGCTCCCCGACGGATATGCAGCAAATCCTCTTCGCTGAAGCCAAACCGGCGTGCCAGGTTGATGGTCATCGTTGTGACGCGCTGGGTATGGCCCTCAGTTTCCCGGTCACGTAGGTCCATCGCACGCGACCAGCCCTCAATGGTGGCATCATACGCCTGGGAAAGTTCAAGGTTGGAACGTTCCAGGTTTTCAAACAGGGTTGCGTTCTCGATGGCAATGGCTGCCTGTCCCGCCAGTGTGTTGAGAAAATCAAGCCACTCCGGGTAAGGCTGTAATGGCATGCGCTGGAACACTTCCAATACACCTTTGACCCTTCCCTTGACGATCAAAGGCACACCAATATAACTCACAAAACCTTCTGCAGATACCAGTGTATTGAAAAGCGGGTCTCTGATATTTTCCTTTAGATCTGAGATCCGGACCATACGGCGTTCCTTTGCCACGCGCCCGGCATGGCTTTCGTCAACACGTGTGTGAACTGCTTCCACCATTTTTGTACGGAAACCCTGACCGGCTGCATAATCGAGCATCTGCTCATCTGGATCCAGAAGTAAAACATCGGCTGCATCCACCTGCAACTGTGAGGTGACTTGCGAGAGAATAACACCCAATATATAGTGTTGATCGAAGCTCGATATGATGGCGCGATCGATTTCACTTAATGCGGTGAGGCGCCGAATTTGCTGGTGGATTTGTATATCTGCCAGCTTGCGTTCGGTGATGTCCTGAGCCATTCCGATAAAATGGACCGGCTTGCCGGTGGAATCAAATTCAACCGCGCCTCGACACTGGATATAAAGTAATTCACCATTCTTGCGAAACACCCGAAAATCCAACTCGCTCACTTGTCTGCCGGTTTTGATCTCCTCCATCCATCTGGCAGCCAGGGCGCGGTCTGATGGATAGGTCAGGGAGAGGAAGTCGTTGCTGTTGTGCTGAAATTCCTCCGGAAGGATATCGAGCAGGCGGTACATTTCATCTGAGAATTTGATGGTATCTGTGAGGATATCGTAGCTCCAACTGCCGATATGACCGATCCGCTGTGCTTCGGATAAGAGCCGGTCTTTTTCTCTCAACGCCTCGTCTGCCTGCCTGCTTTGCGTAATATCGCGATAATTGAAGACAATTGCCTGGACACTCGGTTCGTCGATCAGATTGCTGATGGTGCTTTCCAGCCAGCGCCAGGAACCATCCTTGTGTCTAAAGCGGTATTGCGTGGTGGCAACTTTCCCGGGATTCTGAATGAGGTCACTGAGCAGGCTCAGGAGAGTCGGGAGATCCTCCGGGTGAGTCACGGATGCCGGATCCTGCCCCTTTGCTTCCTGTGGGGTATAGCCCAGAATCTGATGGGTTGAGGGGGTGACCTGGCGAAGCTTTCCATCCAGGCCCAGCAGTGCGATTCCATCCGGAGCGTTCTCGATGAGAGCCTGAAAGTGCTTTTGCATGGCAATGACCGCGGCCTCAGCCTGCCTGCGCCCGGTAATATCGCGCACTGCCGCGATATGGACGGGGCGACCCTGATGCAGGAAAAAGCGACCGGTGATCTCAACGGGGAAAACTGTGCCATCCTTCTTGCGATGAAAACGCAGGGGAATATTGATCACTTGATCAGGAGCTAAGGGAGTTTCTTGGGTCATCTGCGAGGTCTGTTCCGGTTCGGCCGAGAGCTCAGTATTCCTTTTGGCGAGCAGTTCCTCCTGGCTATAACCGTACAGGACACAGGCCGCCTGATTCGCCTGAAGGATCTGACCCGTCTCGTTCTCGATCAGGAAAATGGCATCCGATTCGGCTTCGAACAACTGGCGATAGTTCTCTTCACTTTCGCGTAAGGCTTCTTCCGTCCGCTTGCGCTCGGTGATATCGCCGATGATCAGGAGCAAAAGTTCCTCGCCGGCTGATTTGAATGTGACAAACTGCACCTGAAACCAGACTTCTTTCCCGAATGTGGTCAGGATGTGAATATCGGAGGCTGTCAGCTTTCTACTGGCAAGCGCTTCTTCAGCCAGTTGATAGAGGCCTGACTTTTTCCAGGATTCCAACTCACGGAAGTTCTGGCTTTTGAGTCCTGTGATGGTCGTGCCGATCATTTGAGCAGCATAAGCATTCGCGGAGAGACACTCCCCTGTGAACTTATAGGTCAGGATGCCAATGGGCGCAGAGGTCAGAATACGCTCGGTAAACTCAAGGGCATCGGCAAGCTGCATTTCTGTTTGC
>Ga0105104_10001232_pt1 | contig 19312 bp, 4 predicted proteins | sample PPLLaktember2015_3_FD_87034 | JGI IMG/M metagenome (GOLD analysis project Ga0105104, IMG submission 87034) | Freshwater sediment microbial communities from Prairie Pothole Lake near Jamestown, North Dakota, USA - PPLs Lake P7 Core (6) Depth... | ecosystem: Environmental > Aquatic > Freshwater >... | reverse complement strand
TCGGTTTCCCCTTCCACTTAACCTCTCCGCCGGTCATCGGCTCCGAGGACCCGTCTCGCCGATTTTCGGTCCTCGAAAATCTGGCTCAACAGGGCGTTCCAGGGGAGCACCGACACGCCCCTTCAGCAAAAAAAAACCTTATCTTAGTGGCATTCCTGGCTGTCCCCTTTTTTGCCATTCTTCTCTTCTCCTTCTTGACTGTCCAATTTTTCCTATTTTGCACGCTTTACGCTTTTTGACAGAAAATCTCGAAATAAATTGAAATTTCACTCCATTTTGTGTATACTTTCCGGATGATAAATGAACCCAAACTTAATTTAACCTTTAAACCACTCACCATCGAAAACTGGGACGATTTTGTCGAACTCTTCGGGAAAAACGGCGCATGCGGAGGATGCTGGTGCATGTCGTTCCGGCTTAAACGCGCCGACTACCTTAAACTGAAAGGCGAAGGCAATAAACATGCCCTGCGAAAATTAGTGGAAAACCAATTCACCGGCATTATGGCTTACGACAATGATAAAAATAAAGCAGTGGGATGGCTCTCCATGTCCCCAAGAGAACAATTCATCAGAATCGATAATTCCCGCATTTTAAAACAAGTAAACAAAATCCCGGCCTGGTCCATTCCCTGCCTCTTTATCCTTAAACAATACAGGAGACGGGGAGTATCGGTGGAACTTCTAAAAGCCGCTGTAGACTACGCAAAAAAGAACAATATCAAAACACTGGAAGCTTACCCGGTTACCCCTTACCGGGATAAAATGCCGGATGTGTTTGCATGGACCGGCCTCCTTTCCGCATACGAAAAAGCCGGGTTCAAAATCACCGCCCAAAATTCCAAATCGAAATTCATCGTCCGATGTGAACTGTAATTCATCTTTTACCGTTTTTTTTTAATTCAGATAGTTACTTGATTTTACCTTGACTATTCAACCGGTTTATGTTACTATCGAAACAAATATCCAATTAATAGACAAGGTAGAAAGATGCTTCAAGAAATCAAAAAATGCCCTGTCACCGGTTTGCCGGTTTTGCAAAAGCCTCAATGGACCGATATCCGTATTTCAGATGATTTTATAGTGACCTACCGGTTGATCGGGGACCGCATAATAGAGGTGACACCCCGGGGGCATTTTTCCGGTATGGATTTTGAAAAAATCCGTGCCATCCAGGACCAGGTAATAAAAGAATCCGTAAAACCCGGAGTAAAAATCGTGGAAATCGATGACTTCAGCAATATTACCGCCAGCTCAGCCCGCTCCGGGAGCATCGCCGGCATGCGCTATTTTGAACAGAAAAGCGATCGATACCTCGCTTCGATTGCATTTAATGCTTCCCTGAAAACAAAACTGTTTCTCCGGGTGGTCGGATCCATTCGAAAAGAATCGTATCGATTCGAAATTATCCCGGATTATGATAGTGCTGTAAAAATGGCTTTGCAAATAGTTCAAGCATATGATGCCAAAAATCTCCTGGACCCCCGGAACATTATTTCCAGGCCAGAGTGGATATACCAGTCGGGAAACCTTGTTTCCGAATTCAATGTTTTAAGTGATAAAATTATGTATGCCGTTCATAAAGGATACCTGCAAAAACAAGATGTGGAACCGATTACTCAAATAGTCTTCAATATTCTTAATGCCGGCTTCTTTAAAAATACAAGCCCGTATCTTGTTTCCGATTTTTCCGGGGTAACCGGGGCTTCATGGTATGGCCGATTGAAATTCCTGACAGCGTTCAGGTCGCTTAGAGCCGCCTTCGGACCCCCAAAAGCATTTGTAATGATAATCGGTAACCAGGTCATCACGATGGCAATGAGATTGGCGCAAAAAAAAATGGACGTGCCCATGTTATTTGTTAAAGACCTGGAAGAAGCCCTTTCCGAAGTCCACCGCTTTGAAAATTTATCGCTTTCCGGTGACGAAGGGGGACATTCTAAGGAACCCGTGAACCCCTTTAAACAATATGAAGAAGAGATACTTGAATTTATCGGGTCTTTAACCTGGCACGAACCGGGGAAACAAGATAAAGAAGTCGATGATAACCACCCGTTTAAATCTATTTTCGACGCCATCAACCTGATCAAATTGGATGTCGATGAATTACTTCAAGAAAGCAAAAAAGCCCGGGAAGAAGCAGAGTTTGCCAACAACGCCAAGAGCCAATTCCTGGCCAGTATCTCCCACGAAATTCGCACTCCCTTACATGGGATAATGGGTATGACCAACCTGTTACTCAAAACCCAATTGACGGAAGAACAGCATGAACACTTGATGGATATCAAATACTCCGGCGATTCCCTGATGGATATCATCAATGAAGTTCTTGACTTTTCAAAAATAGAATCCGGGAAAATTGACCTGGACTTTTCGGTATTTCGATTACGCGACGTAGTCAGCCGTGTGCTGTTGATGCTAACCGTCAAAGCCAATGAAAAAAACCTGGAACTGAACGCCCATGTCGGAAACGACATCCCGGATACACTCTACGGCGACCCTGTAAAAATACGACAGGTACTCATCAACCTTGCCGGAAATGCGTTGAAATTCACCAATGAAGGCTCGGTACACCTGGATATCGTAAAAAACACCGAGACCGATCGACAAATGATCCTGGAATTTTCTGTTACCGATACCGGGGTGGGGATTCCCCAGGACAAAATTCCTATTATTTTCGAAGCATTTTCCCAGTTGGACAATTCCACCACCAAGCAGTACAGCGGAACCGGTTTAGGCCTTGCTATTGCCCGGAACCTGGTCCAATTGATGGAGGGAACCATCCAGGTTGAAAGCACAGTCGGTAAAGGCAGCCGTTTCTTTTTTGAAATTCCATTGGAAAAAACCACAGAAAAACATATTGTCTCTCCCGAATCCCTCCCTGCCGAGGAAAAAACTTTCCCTCCTCTCAATATTCTCCTGGTAGAAGACAACCTCATCAATCGAAAATTATTGGAACGGTGGTTAAAGTTAAAAGGATGGAGTGTGATTTATGCAAAAAACGGGAAAGAGGCCGTGCAAAAATACAAGGAAAACGCCATAGATATTATATTGATGGATATCCAGATGCCTGAGATGGATGGTTATGAAGCGGCTGAAAAAATCCGGGAAATGGAAGCCTTTACCGGGAAACATGTCCCGATTATCGCTTTAACGGCCCATGCACTGGAAAGCTACATGAAAAAATCGTATTCCTCCGGGATGGATGGCTTTCTAACCAAACCCATCGACCCGGAGATGATGTACAGGACAATCCGGCGTTTAACCGGCCAAATACAGTAAATTCCTTTTTTGATTTTACCTCCCCAAATGGGTTGACAATTTGATCGTGAATTTATCGATTAAACGATGTTAAAAGGTTGATGGCAAAAAATGTTGACAATTCGAAAAGGTTTTGTTATTATTCATACGATGAAACACAAACTTTTCCCGGTTTTAACCCTGGTATGTTGGTTGGTAGGAATGAATACTATGGCAAGCGCAAGTCAATTAACAGATATCTCCCAAAAACTTCCAAAAGAAATCAAGGGGTGGTCAAAATCCGCAGAAGACCATTTTTACACCCCACAAAACCTGTTCGAATACATCGACGGCGGATCGGAATTGTACATTTCATACGACTTTATTCGACTCCTGGCCCAGAAATACACCAATGCCGAACAAGACGAAATCACAGTGGATATTTTCGACATGTCCGACTCCTTTAATGCTTTCGGCGTCTTCTCCCACAGCCGAGAAACCATAGACTCCAGCATTGCCCCGGACGTAGAATCCGAATACGCAAGCGGTTTACTCACTTTTTGGAAAGGTAAATACTATATCTCCATCCTGGCTTACCCGGAAACCGAAGAGAAAAAATCCATTGTCTTATCGCTGGGGCGCCTGATATGCGATTCCATAGACGAACCCTCCCCAAAACCTCCCCTGATTACACAAATACCCACGGACAACCTTGTTAAAACAAGTATCCGGTATTTCCATCATTATGTCTGGCTGAACAGCCATTTTTTTATTTCTACGGACAATATCTTGAAGATCGAGAAAGATACTGAAGCTGTGCTGGCAAAATATAAAGAAGGTAACCCCGGTTATTTTTTTCTCCTGGTTTCTTACCCCGATCCCACCAGGGCATCCGCAGCACATCAGAGTTTTATAAAACACTATTTACCGGACGCAGCCGGGGGAATTAAAAAACTGGAAGATAACCGCTGGACCGGCTGTACTGTCAGAGAGAACCGGTTATATGTGGTTTTTAATGCCCCTACTGCCGAAAAAGTGAATACACTATTAAAACCCATTTTAACACCTAAAACCAATGAGAGGTAAAAATGAGCCATAATAAAAACGAAATGGAAATGAATGCCATTACCCGGAGGCAATTTATCCGCAACACCTCCATGGCTGCTTTAGGCAGTACGTTTTTAATCGGAGAGAGTAAATTCTCCCAGGAAAAAAGAACCGGTATCGATTCACCTAAAACGAATACAGGAAGCGCTGTAACGTCGACAGTGGTTTTGATTCGAAATGATAAAGTATTGGATGAAAAAGGGGAGCCTGTATACGATGTGGTGTTAAGCATGCTGGACACGGCAGTTACTCGATTAACCGGGATCCCGGTCCCGGTGGATGCCTGGAAATCCATTATTAAATCAACCGATACAGTCGGTATCAAAAGCAATGTATGGAAGTATATTCCCACCACCGGCACAGTCGAGCAGGCGCTGAAGAAAAGAGTCATGGATGCAGGCGTACCGGAAAGCAAAATCGGGATCGACGATAGGGGAGTATTAAGCAACCCGGTTTTCAAAGAAGCCACTGCTTTGATCAATGCACGCCCGATGCGCTCCCATCATTGGTCCGGTGTCGGTTCCTTGATTAAAAATTATGTCATGTTCATTCCTGATCCGTGGTCTACTCATGAAGACTCGTGCGCAGACCTCGCCAAATTATGGAGCCTGCCTTTAGTAAAAGATAAAACACGCCTAAACGTTCTCGTTATGTTAACCCCCCAGTTCCACGGCGTCGGACCCCATAATTTTAACCCCCTCTATGTATGGAAATATTACGGTTTTCTTGTGGGTTTCGACCCGGTAGCCGTCGATTCCACCGGCCTCCGTATTCTCCAGGCCAAAAGAAACGAATTTTTCAAAGAAGATAGACCGCTAAACCCACCCGCACACCACATCCTGCTGGCCGATACCCGCCACCACCTGGGTACCGCCGATCCATCCAAAATTAACCTCATCAAAATCGGATACGAAGAAGGGATTTTGATTTAAACGAAAGTAAAATTTTTGTATATTTCCATCAACTCAGAAATATGGTAATTTATTAGGTGGAATTTTTCCTGCCCAAAAAAATCCCAGCTCTAAAAACGATAAACATCTTTTATTAAAGGAGTTTAATTTTGAAAGGCGAAAAACTACAAAATATCTACCCCACTACTCCCATGCAGCAAGGAATGCTGTTTCATACCCTTCAACAAAATGAAGGAAACAATGTCTCACGACCTTACTTCGAACAATGCCTCATCCATCTCCACGGCACCATTAACGAAAAATTACTGGAACAAGCTTTCCAACTGATTATAGACCGCTGCGATATCTTCCGCACCATTTTCCATTACGAAAATGTGAAAGAACCGATCCAGGTGGTTTTAAAAGAAAGAAAAATCAAAACCGATACCGTTGACATTTCAAATTTAAACTCCCCTCAACAAGATGAATTTATCTCCCGGTTTCAAGAAAACGACCGCCAAAAAGGTTTCGATTTAACCCGTGACCTACTCATGCGCGTGACTTTGTTCCGGCTCAACCCCTCGGAATTCCGCCTTCTATGGAGTTATCACCATATTGTAATGGATGGATGGAGTCTTTCTATCGTGTTCAAAGATTTGATTCACATCTATTCTGCCCTTTACAGCCGAAAATCTTTCCACCTGGGCCCGGTACCCATATTCAAAGCATACGTGGATTGGCTGAACCGCCAGGACAAATTAGAAGGTTTGAAGTACTGGAAAAACGCCCTCCAGGGTTTCGAACAACCTACCGTATTACAGCCACCACCTCCTTTAGCCCAACGAACAGAGGTGGAAAAAAGTACAGATTGGGAAAAATCCTGGACCCAAACTGGAGAAAATATCGGGGAAAAATTGGAGCAACTCGCCCTGGCCGAAGGAATTACGGTAAATACCTGTTTTCAAACCGCCTGGGCGCTTCTCTTACAAAAATATACCTATTCACTCGATGTGGTTTTCGGCGTTGTGGTATCCGGTCGCCCCGGCGAAGTCGAAGACATCGATAAAATGGTGGGGCTTTTTATCAATACCATACCACTCCGTGTCATCACCCCCAGGAAAAATGATGGGTTCCCTTCTCTTCTCGACCTCATGAAAGATATCCGCCACCGGTTCACCGAATCCTCACCCTACCACCATGTACCACTGGCAGAAATCCAGGCAGAATCCCCTTTAAAACGAAATTTGATCCATCACATCATCGCTTTCGAAAACTACCCCATCGATGAAGAAGTGAAAAATTCCCGCGAAAACCTCCGCCATGAATTGGGCTTCACCATCCAAAGCATGGAACTGCATGGATCCGTTCATTATGATTTATATATCGTTTTGACCCCGCTGTCGGAAGCAGGGGATAAACGAACCCGGTACCGCGTGAAATTGGTTTATAACACTGCCGTTTATGATAACGATTATATTGAAAAAATGGGGAACCATTTCCTCCGAATCCTGGCTCAATTGATCGAAAACCCACACCGCTCCATCGATACGATCGAAATGGTTTCCCCAGAAGAAAAAGAAAAAATACTATATACATTTAATAATAATGATACGGATATAGAAGGAAGTTTTCCCTGGGATAAAACCGTACACGGATTATTTGAAGAACAAGCGGAACGAACACCGGACCGGATTGCTGCATGTGGTGTTGAAAACCATTTGCACGTCTCTTACCGGGAATTAAACCGGCGCGCAGATGCGGTTGCATCTTTCTTACAAGAAAAAGGAGTAATAAAAGAGACCATCGTCGGTATCATGGGAGAACGCTGCGTTGAAACCATCATCGGCCTCCTGGGTATTTTAAAAGCCGGCGGCGCATATTTACCCATGGACCCGGATTCCCCCCGCGGACGTATCGATTATATGTTGAAAGACAGCGGAGCCGGCATGGTTATTACCGCGGAAACATTTAACGAAGCCGCCGATTTCTTCCACCGCCAGGCAATAAACGGGGATTTACCTTCAATTTTGTCAGAACCTTTTTGTAAAAAGGTTCCGACACCTCCTAAAACTTTTGTTAAAGTTCATATTCCTTCAGGCATTGCTTATATTATATACACATCCGGCACCACCGGCAGACCGAAAGGCGTCATGGTGCAACATAACAACATCGTTCGAACGGTAATAAACACCGGTTATATTTATTTCAAAGAAAGCGACAGGCTATTACAGACCGGCGCCCTGGAGTTCGATGCCTCTACCTTCGAAATATGGGGCGGATTGTCGACAGGTTTGACCCTCTACCTTCCCGAAAAAGAAGATATCATTACTCCATCGAAATTGAAAAATCGAATCCGTGAGAACCATATCAACATCTTGTGGATGACCGTTTCATTGCTAAACCGTATGGTCCAGCACGATTGCAGCATATTTGAAGGCCTGCGCGTACTACTTACCGGCGGAGAAGCCGTGTCTCCCACTCATATACGAAAAATTAAAGATACTTTCCCCTCTCTCACCGTCCTGAATTGCTACGGACCAACCGAAAATACTACTTTCTCAACTATATTTAAAATCGATACCGCCAAGCAAGAAAGCATTCCTATCGGGAAACCGGTTCCTTGGTCCACTGCTTATATTGTCGATTTATGGAATCATTTAACACCCATCGGCGTGATGGGCGAACTATGGGTCGGCGGCCTCGGCATCGCCAGGGGATATTTAAACCGCCCCGAATTGACCAGGGGGAAATTCAGCTTAATGCTGAATGCGGAATGCGGAATGCGGAATGATGAACCCCACTGCGTGGGGGAGCGTTTGCAGAGCCGCGATATTCGAATTACTCCCGATTTCCCTGTCGACTCCGTTAATATCGATAATCTCCCTGCTAATACTAATCACCCTAACAAAAGTTTTTACGGGGTCCAGGGGCGGTTTTTACAAAAAGAGCCCCTGGGCTCTCTCTACAAAACCGGCGATTTAGCACGGTGGTTAGAAGATGGGAATATCGAGTTCTTGGGGAGGATGGATGGGCAGGTGAAAATCCGGGGTTTTCGTATCGAGCTAGGGGAGATAGAAGCCAGGTTGTTGAAGAATCCTGCTGTAAAAGAAGTTGTTTTGGATATCAAAGAAGATGGAGTGGGTGAAAAGTATATTTGCGCTTATGTGGTTTACCGGGAAGAATGCAACCTAAAGCCAGGTCCTGGGGATTTAAAAGAGTATTTATCCGCGGTTCTTCCGTTGTACATGATCCCGTCTTATTTCATCGAAATGGAGCGGATCCCTTTGACGATTGGAGGGAAAGTGGATCGCCGTGCACTCACGGGTCCGGGAAAAATTGAAAAACAGGAGTATGCGCCAGCGAGGGATCACATCGAAGAGCAATTAATAGAGACCTGGATGCAGGTCATTGGAAAAAGTATTCACGGTAACCAAAAGATCGGTATCGACGATGATTTTTTCCTCCTGGGAGGTCACTCGTTAAAAGCCACGTCGGTTATCGATGCCCTCCATAAGAAGCTGCATGTTAAAATTCCTTTGGCGGATTTTTTTACTAATCCCACTATTCGCGGTTTATCGATGTTTATCCCCAGGGAAAAGCAGGTTGAATCTTTTTTTTCAGTTATCGAACCGGTTGAAAAGAAAGAATATTATCCCCAATCTGCAGCCCAGCGCCGGTTGTTTTTCCTGGACCGTTTCGATGAAATCGGGACCGGTTACAATATCCCGGTTGTGATGGAAATCCATGGACCTTTGGACATTCAGCGGTTAAAAGATGTGTTTACTTCACTCGTCAAACGTCATGACGCTCTCCGTACTTCGTTTCACCTGGTTAATTATGAACCGGTACAGCGTGTTTCGGATTCTGCCGTGCTTGAAATCGATACCCAGGATTTAACGTCGAAGGAGAAGGAGGGTGAGATTGAGGACTCGAAGAAGCGGTTTAACCGTTTGGTCGATCGGTTTATCCGCCGTTTTGATTTGTCGGTGGCCCCCCTGTTGAGGGTAAAACTCGCTAAAATAGAAGAAAACCATTATTACTTGTTGATGGACTTTCACCATATCATATCCGACGGTTCATCCGTTGGCATAATGACCGCCGAATGCGTCCGTTTATATGGCGGTGAGACTTTAAAAAACCTCCCGCTAGCATATGCCGATTTTGTTCGGTGGCAAGAAAAATCCATTGAAAGCGGGAGCATCGACAGTCAATATCGATATTGGATGGACGTATTCCGCGATGCACCCCATATCCCGCGATTGGATTTTCCCCTGGATTACCCCAGGCCTCGCATGGTTAGTTTTGAAGGTGATTGGCACTCTTTCGGTTCGTCGGTGGAAAGCGCACGGGCATTACGAAACATGATGGGCCGTGACGGGTCTACTCTTTTTATGAACCTCGCCGCAGTTTTTGCCCTTCTTTTATATCGTTATACTTTTTCTTCTTCCGGTGATTATCACTCTTCAGCACAAGATATTATTATAGGAACAGGTACAGCGGGCCGGAGGCATGCCGATTTACAGGATATAATGGGTATGTTTGTGAATCTCCTCCCCATTCGTTTACAGGTTCACGGAGAAACCACGTTCCGGGAACTCCTGGAAGAAGTGAGAAAAACCTCCATCAACACATTTGAAAACCAGGAAGTTCCTTTTGAAGATTTGGTCGACAGGCTGCATCTAACCCGCGACTCTTCATTGCATCCTATTTTTGACATGTCGTTGGTGGTTCAAAACTTCGAAATGCCGGAAATCCGCGTAAAAGACCTTCGCTTTATCCCGGTAGAACCAGGAAAAAGAAGCGCAAAATTCGACATCACCCTTTATGCTTTTGAAAAAAAGGATACTATCGAATTCAACCTTGAATATTGTACCGCTTTGTTTAAACCTGGTACGGTCCGGCAGTTTTGCCGGCATTTTTTAAACGTCCTGGATGAAGCAGTACGGGACCAACGAGTAAAAATTAATGAAGTGGAATTTCTATCCATCGAAGAGAAAAAACAAATATTAATGGAATTCAATGAACCAATGCGGGAGTATCCATCTGAAAAGACCATCCATGCTTTATTCGAGGAACAGGCGGACCGCACCCCGGATGCCATTGCAATTTATAGCAAAGGTGTTCATGTCGCTTACTGCGAACTAAACAACCAATCCACCGCTTTTGCTCATATACTGCGAAAAAAAGGCATCGCAAAGGAAACAATAGTTGCTATCCTTGGACACCGGTGCATCGAAACCATTATTTCCATTTTGGGGATATTAAAAGCCGGTGGTGCATATTTACCCATCGATCCGGATTTGCCTCAAGAACGCATCGATTACATGATAAAAGACAGCGGAGCAATGGTAGTTATTCCTTTTGATGCCAACCATGAAGATACTCTGCTGATGGATTCACCTTCACTGAATGATTCTCTACCCGAAATCCATTCTTCAAACCTGGCTTATATTATATATACCTCCGGGTCAACAGGAAAACCCAAAGCTGTACTGGTCGAGCATAGGTCGCTGGTCAATAACTGCGCATGGCAGTGTGATTATTACTCCATTACTGCTGCGGATCATGTCACGCAGTGTGCTTCTCTCTCTTTCGATGCGTCGATCCTTGAAATATTCCCGTGCTTGATTTCCGGAGCCGTGCTCCATATTATCGATAAGTCCATTCAACTAGACCCCTGGCTTTTGAACCGGTATTATGAAGAAAAACATATCACCTTCAGCTTCTTACCAACCCAATTATGCGAACAGTTTATGCACCTGGAAAATCATTCCCTGCGCGTACTGCTGACCGGAGGCGATAAACTGCGATCATATATCCCCCGGTCATATCGTCTTTATAATAATTACGGACCCACTGAAAATACGGTTGTTACTACCTGCTTCCCGGTAGATAAACTTTACGACAATATTCCTATTGGAAAACCCATCACCAATAACCAGTTGTTCATTCTCAGTATAAATGGTATGAAAATCCAACCGATAGGAGTAGTCGGCGAACTCTGCATCGGAGGAGAAAGCTTATCCCGCGGATATCTAAACCGCCCGGAATTGACCAGGGGATCTTTTGCCCACCTTTTTGTAAAAAGGTGGGGCCAAAAACTTTTGTTAAATGGAGAATATTTGCAGTGCCCTGGTATTGAAACTACATTCGATTTATCCGTTGACTCAGTTGATATTGGAAAAAAAGGGGACAGCCAGGAAGGAGAAGAGAAGAAGAGAAGAGGAGAAGAAGAGAAGAGTCAAGAAACCCCATATGGTGAGGAATTAACAATTAACAATTATCAATTATCAATTATCAATGAAAGCCAAAAAGGGGACAGTCAAGAAAATAATGAACGCGAAATGATGAATGATGAATTGAATCCCGTACAGACTTTGCACGCAGCGTCTCTACAAAATAACATTAATAAAAGCTTTTGTGGGGGGATAGGGGGCGGTTTTCACGAAAAGAGCCCCCTGGGAATCCTCTATAAAACCGGTGATTTAGCGCGGTGGTTGCCGGATGGGAATATCGAGTTTATAGGCCGAATGGATGGTCAAGTGAAAATCCGGGGTTACCGGATAGAACTAGGGGAGATCGAAACTGCATTGTTCAAACACAGCAGTATAAACGATGCGGTTGTTGTGGTTCGGGATAGGGGAGAAGGGGACCGGTATCTTTGTGCTTATATAACTATAAAAGTAGAGGGCGTTGAATCGTCGGCGGTAAAAGAGTTTTTGTCTCGTGTGCTCCCGGATTATATGGTGCCTAATTATATTGTACGTTTGGAGGAGATGCCGCTGAGTTCCAGTGGGAAAGTGGACCGTAAAAAATTACCGGACCCGGATATGAAGGATCATTTAGCGCAATCCGTTTTCACTCCTCCCCGTGATGAAATAGAAACCCGGTTGGTTGAAACCTGGTCTGAAGTATTGAATATATCCCATTCGATTGGCATCGATCACCAGTTTTTCGAATTGGGTGGGCATTCGCTAAAGGCAGCGATAATGGCAAATGTGGTTCATAAAAAAATGAACATCAAAATCCCGTTGGGGGAGATTTTCAGGCGTCCTTCGATTCGTTTGTTGGCTGAGTATATCCGGGATTTAATCGGAAATGAAACCGCTTATAATAACAGTTACAAAGATATCGAATCGGTTGAAGAAAAAGAGTATTATCCGCAGTCCGCAGCGCAAAAGCGTTTGTTTTTCCTTGATCAATTCGAGGATATTGGGACCGGTTATAATATGCCTACTGCGTTAGAAATCCATGGCCCGCTTCAAGTGGACCGCTTAACATCGGTTTTCCAGCAATTAATCGTGCGTCACCCCGGGCTTCGAACGTCGTTTCCCGTAGTAAACAACGAACCGGTTCAGCGTGTGCACAGGGCCGAAGATATACGCATTCATATCGAATATTTACAGCCCCAGGATTTTCCTTCCCTTTTTGCTCGATTTACCCGGGAGTTTGATTTATCTTGTGCCCCTCTTTTCCGGGCAGCCTTAGTCAAAGAAGAGCGTGACCGTCATATTTTATTGATCGATTTGCATCATATTATCGGGGATGGGACGTCTATGGGTATCTTGACCCGGGAATTTATGCAGTTGTATTCGTACCCTGAGAGACCATTACCCCGGCTGCGCCTTCGATATTCCGATTATGCGTGTTGGCAGCATAAATTGATGGAAGAAGGAAAAATCGAATACCAGTATAATTATTGGAAAGAGGTTTTCCAGGTCGGGGCGGAGATTCCGCGGGTGAAATTGCCGACAGATTATCCCCGGCCCGGTATGCTTACATTTAAAGGGGATAATCTTCGTTTTGAAGTGGGTCCAGTGCAAGCCGGCGCGCTGGCCGAAGTCGGACGTAATACCGGTACTACTTTGTTTATGAACCTCCTGGCCATCTTGAATGTTTTGCTTTATGGCTATGAATACTCCGGCCAGGAAGATATCGTCATCGGTACAGGTATCGCAGGTCGCGATCATGCCGATTTCCAGGATTTAATCGGTATGTTTGTCAATACCACCGCTATCCGCTGCAAACCCAAAAGCGAAATGAGTTACCTGGAACTCCTCGATCATGTCAAATTTAACTGTTTTAAAACTTTTGAAAATCAAGACGTCCAATTCGAAGACCTGGTGGAGCGATTGAACCTCCGATGTGACCCCTCTTCGAATCCCCTGTTCGATATATCTCTCGTGGTTCAGAATTTCGATATGCCTCATTTTAATATAAAGGGGCTTGAATTTATTTCAAGAAGTGTTACGACTAAAACCTCCAAGTTCGACTTGACTTTCTTTGTGTATGAAAACAATGGTTCCATTATCTTTAACCTCGAATATTGTACTGCGTTATTCAAAGCCGGAACTATTGCCCGGATCGCCGCCCAGTACCGGAATGTTTTGGAGCAAGTCGGCCGTGAACCCCATATTAATATTGGTGAAGTGGATTTCCTGACCCAGGAGGAGAAAAAAAAATTACTGGGTTGGTTTTGCGGTACAGAATCCGATGATTGCTGCGAAAAGACGATCTTAGAATTATTTGAAGAGCAGGCGGAGCAAACTCCTGGTCATGTGGCTGTTGTCGGAACTGTCGGAATGGGAACCCGCAATGTCCGGCAAACTTTAACCTATGGGGAGTTAAACCAAAGAGCCGAAGCCTTAGGGGAATATTTGTATTTTGAAAAAGGAGTAAACAAGGATAGCTGCGTAGGTATAATGATGGAAGCATGTATGGAACTCCCCGTCGCTATGTTGGGCATATTAAAAGCAGGAGGCGCTTATGTCCCTCTGGATACTCTTCAACCCCAGGAACGCCTCCGGTATATGATAGAGGACACACAACTCGGTGTCATGATATCCAATAAAAAGCACCTCCGCTTGTTGAACCGCCTCCTCTGGGAGTGCCCTTCCCTTCACTCGTATATTTGCCTGGATTCCATGGGTATTCAAAACGAAAACGAAGCGGAAGAAAGCGGGCTTATGGATAAAAAATTGTGGGAATACGTGGGCGAAACCGCTGCCGACGATATCACCGGGGGTGGCTGGATCAGCAGTTATACCGGTGAACCTTTCTCCAGGAAAGAAATGGACGAATACGGTGAAAACGTCTACAAAAAATTGAAACCGCTCCTTAACGACAAGATGAAAGTCCTGGAAATCGGCTGCGCTTCCGGTATTACCATGTACCGCATCGCCCCGGATATCGGTTTGTATGTGGGAACGGATTTATCCCGCGTGATTATCGAAAAAAACAAACAAAAAGTGATTAACGAAGGTTATTCCAATATCCGGCTTGAAAACCTGGCAGCCGAAGAAATCCATCTTCTAAAGCCCATGCGTTTCCACCTCGTCATAATCAACAGCGTGATCCAGGCTTTTCCCGGCCATCACTACTTGAAACATATTATTTTAAAGTGCCTCGATCTTATGGAAGATAACGGATACCTGTTCATCGGCGACGTCATGAACCAGGATTTGAAAGAAACCATGATAAAAGACTTAAACGATTTCAAAGCAAAAAACCGCGATAGGGGAGAGAAGTCCATCACTCGCACCCAATTTGCAGAAGAACTATTTGTAAGCCCCAAATATTTTGAAGACTTACAAATAGATTTAGATGGAATCGCTGGAATTACCTTTTCTCCCAAAATCCATACCGTCGAAAACGAGTTGACCCGGTACCGGTATGATGTCTTGATCGAAATAGACAAAACAAGAATAACAAAAGAAGAAAACTATAGAGAACCGGAACACCGGGGAAAACATAAATCGCAAGAAGATTGGTCCTATATCGCAGGAAGAAAAAAGGAAAAACCGAAAATCCATCACAACAAAATAAACCCCTCTAACCTTGCTTATATTATTTATACTTCAGGTACAACCGGGATCCCTAAAGGAGTAATGGTAGAACACCGCGGTTTAGTGAATTTCACCCGGTGGCGAATAAACGAATACAATTTTACTAAAGAAGACCGCGCTCTTCAATTGTTTTCTCCCGTATTCGACGGGTTTGTCGCGAATTTTTACCCCACCCTAACCAGCGGCGGATCAGTCGTACTCGCAGACCAACAACTCGTTTTGGATTATAAGTACCTGGGCCGCTTGATCCGCGAAGAAACCATCACCCACATGACCGTTGTCCCCTCCATGTACCGCTTTATTTTAGACGGTGCGATCGGCAATAACGATAAACTCCGACATCTCCGTTTTGCAGCCCTCGCCGGTGAAAAAGCAGATGATACCCTCATCGAACTCAACCAAAAAATCAATGAAAAGATTCTGCCGGTCAATGAATACGGTCCTACAGAAAATACAGTCGGAACAACATTTTATAAAGGAATGGAAAAAGGCAAAACCGGCATCATCGGGAAAGGAATCCGAAACAATAACCTCTTGATCCTGGATAAAAAAGGCCGCCTCGTAACCGTCGGTATCAGCGGCGAGCTGTGGGTCGGAGGCTCCGGCATCGCCAGGGGATATTTAAACCGCCCCGAATTAACCAGGGGCTCTTTTGTAAAACCGCCCCTGGACCCCGCAAAACTTTTGGTTAATTTTAACAAAAGCTTTGGGAAGGTCCAGCCCCACTGCGTGGGGGATCGATTGCAGTGCCGTGATATCGGAACTACTCCCGATTCATCTAGTGACTCCGTTGATATTGACAATTCATTCTCCAATAATACACCCCTTAACAAAAGTTTTTGGCCCCACCTTTTTACAAAAAGGTGGGCCGCCGGAGGCTTTTTCTACAAAACCGGCGATCTTTGTCGTTGGTTGGAGAGTGGGGATATAGAGTTTGTAGGGCGGGTGGATGAGCAAGTGAAAGTACGCGGTTACCGGATCGAGTTAGGAGAGATTGAGAGTGTACTAATCAGGTATGAGAAAGTAAAAGAAGCTGTAGTCATGGCGAGGGATAGGGGAGAGGGTGACAGGTATCTTTGCGCTTATATTGTTGCGCGTGAAGGAAAGTTGGATGTCAAAGAGATCAATGATTACTTATCTCTTCTTTTACCTGGTTATATGGTTCCGCCGTATATTATTGATTTGGAAGTATTACCCAGGACTCCGGGTGGTAAAGTTGACCGGAAGAAACTCCCGGACCCGATGGAAACCGATAGGGGAGGGATGGCAGACCGTTTATTACCGCGCACGGAAATAGAAAAGAAATTGGCTGTTATTTGGGCCAGTGTACTTGGGTTGTCTTATACTGTTTCTGTCCGGGATAATTTTTTTGACCTGGGTGGGCATTCGATTAAGGTCGCTGCGCTTATTTTTAAAATCCAAAGAGAATTAAATATCGATATGCCTCTTTCTGAGGCCTTTAAAAAGCAAACGTTAGAGGAGCAGGCCGCATATATTTCTCTTTTGAGTAAGACCGAGCAATATAGTATTCCTTCAGCCGAAAAGAAAGAGTATTATCCCCAGTCTTCTTCGCAGCAGCGTTTTTTCATGCTCCAGCAGTTGGAGGATATCGGGACCAGTTACCATATGATTTCCATTATGGAGGTGCTGGGTGCGCTTCACCCCCAAAAAGTGGAACAGGCTTTTAAAACGTTGATCTCCCGTCATGAAGTGTTGAGGACTTCATTTCACCTGGTGGGAAGCGAGGCTGTCCAGCGTGTTCATAATGACGTGGATTTTGTCCTCGAGTATTATGATTTTCCTGTATTTACTGTCGAGCAGTTCCTCCGGCCTTTTGATCTTTCTTATGCCCCGTTGATTCGTGCAGCCCTTGTCAAGCAAGAGGAGCAAAAGCATCTTTTATTGGCGGACCTTCATCATATTGTTTCGGATGGAACCTCTACCGCAGTCATTATTAATGAATTTACTCTTTTGTATACCGGTCAAAGCGACAAGCTCCCTCCTTTAAGAATCCAGTTCAAGGACTTTGCCCAGTGGCAGTATAACCGGTTGATCTCGCGTGCTTTAGAACCGAAAGAAAAATATTGGCTTGACCGTTTTCCCGGTCCTCTTCCTGTTTTAAATCTTCCTTTGGATTTTCCCCGTCCTCCTATCCAGTCGTTTGAAGGAGATTTAGTGGAATTTGAGGCGGATTCAAACCTGGCTGCCGCAGTCAAACAGGTCATGCGAACCAATGGCATGACTCTTTACATGGTGCTGCTGGCTGCGATGAATATACTGTTATCCAGGTACTCCAGCCAAATCGATATCGTGATCGGGACACCGATTGCCGGTAGGGACCACCCCGACCTCGAACCCCTGGTCGGCCTTTTCCTTGAAACCCTCGCCATGCGGAATTTCCCCCATCATGATAAACACTTAAACGAATTTCTAACCGAAACCCGGGCCAATACGACTTCCGATTTTGAAAACCAGGCTTATCCTTTCAAGGAATTGGTTAAACATATTGCCAATGAAAGCGATTTGAGCCGCAATCCTGTTTTCGATGTCATGCTCCTGGTTCAAAATCTCGAATTTCATTCCCAGGAAACCCAGGGGCTGGTTTTCCGTTCTATTCCCATGCCGTCGAAAACATCCAAAGTCGATTTTACCCTGGAGGTATTTGAGCAAAACCAGGCCATTGTTTTTCACCTGGAATATTGCACCCGGCTTTTTAAACGCGATACCATGGAACGTCTTGCCCGGCATTTTATTCATTTATTAACTGGGATTACTCAAGCACAAGATGATCCGTCGGTGCTTTTGAAAGACCTGGAAATTCTCGACGAAGCTGAAAAAACTCTCATTTTAGAACAATTTTGCACCGGGTCAGATCCACAAGAAAAAGATTTTGTTTATAAACCCGTTCATGAGTGGATCAGGGAACAAGCGGAGCGATTCCCGGACCATGTGGCGTTGAACGGACCCGGTTATATTGTTTCGGGGAGTTTTTCGCAGCAGTGTAAATATCCTTTACAAATTACTTACAGGGAATTAAACGAAAAAACCGATCACCTCGCCTCCATACTTCGTGAAAGCGGTGTTATTCCGAGGTCTATCGTCGGTTTAAAATTGGATCGTTCTGTTGATATAATCATCGGTATAATCGGGATTTTAAAAGCCCAGGGCGTTTATATGCCCATCGATCCGGATTACCCTGGAGAACGCATCGATTACATGTTGAAAGACAGCGGAGCAGCGCTCCTAATCGATGAATGCGAAATGATGAATGCAGAAGGGGAAAGAGGGCTCTCACGGAGTTCACGGAGGACACCCTCTGTGACCTCTGTGGCTAAATATAATTCCAATTCACTGGCATATGTGATCTACACCTCCGGGACTACCGGCACACCCAAAGGCGTTTTAGTCGAGCACCGCAACCTCTCCGCTTATATTTGTTCTTTCCTGGAAAATTTTGCATTAACTTCTTCTGATATTGTTCTCCAGCAAGCTTCTTTTACATTTGATGCTTTCGGTGAAGAAGTTTACCCCGTTTTGATTCGCGGCGGTAAATTAGCTATTGCTTCCAAAGAGGATATCCAGGATTTAAACCGCTTGATGGAATCGGTTTACTCCCGGTCTGTGACTGTAGTCGATTGCTCTCCTGTTTTGCTAAGCCAGATGGACGCTGAAATTATAAAAGAAAGCCGGATCGGGCAGAGCTTACCTGTACGGCTATTTATCAGCGGTGGAGATGTCTTGAAATGGGAATACATCCGCAACCTGTCAAAGCATGCAGAAATACATAATACGTATGGCCCCACAGAGTCCACCATTTGCGCTGCATATTATAAATGTCCCTCCCCCAGCGAAACTCAAAATACAATTAGCCCGGATAGTTTAGCCGCTGTACCTATCGGGCGCCCCATTAACCGGTATCGAATTTTAATCCTGGATATGAATCAGCGCATAACTCCCATTGGTGTACCCGGCGAGATATATATTTCAGGACCCGGCGTAACACCCGGCTATTTAAACCGCCCCGAATTAACCAGGGGCTCTTTTTGTAAAAACCGCCCCTGGACCCCGCAAAAACTTTTGTTAAATGGAGATCATTTGCAATGCCGTGAAATTGAAGCTAGTTCCGATTTATCCACAGACACAGTAAAAAAAGGGGACAGTCAAGTTATTCCTCTGTGTCCCTCTGTAACCTCTATGGCTAAATATGAAAAAGGGGACAGTCAAGAAACCC
>Ga0105104_10001231_pt1 | contig 19315 bp, 17 predicted proteins | sample PPLLaktember2015_3_FD_87034 | JGI IMG/M metagenome (GOLD analysis project Ga0105104, IMG submission 87034) | Freshwater sediment microbial communities from Prairie Pothole Lake near Jamestown, North Dakota, USA - PPLs Lake P7 Core (6) Depth... | ecosystem: Environmental > Aquatic > Freshwater >... | reverse complement strand
GATCAAGAGGGTATCGGCGTGGAGCTTTCGAAGCGCCTTGATTAGATCCATACCTTTATTTTCCTCCCGCTGAGGCACAAAATAGAAGTACCCGCTGTTGTACGACTGGGGATGGAGTCGCGTTACAGAGCCACCCACTGCGTGCGCGGCTCTGTAACGCGTATGGGCCTCGCCGGGCTCCCGCGCCTGCGGAATGTTGGCAGTGCCGACTTGTGCTATCCTCAGGGGCAGCTCGAGGTGCTCGATGAACGCTGACAGACTTTTACGTTCCCTGGTCAGGGGCGCGATGCGGGGCAAGAGGCACGACCGATCACTCCGCTTCCTGACGGGCGGACGCAGTTCCTTCTTAAACGCAAGTACCCTGCTCGGTGCCTTGGGGGTCGGCTGGGGACTTTACGAAACCCTGAAACCGAAGACTACCGTGGCCGAAAGTTCGCCTTACTCCGGCGTTCCTGCTGGGGCCCAGACCGTACTCCCACCTCTGCCTCGGGAGGTCCAGAACCAGGTTGCGGCGCCAACCGCTGTGACTCCTGAAGTGCTTCGCCTGATCCGGCTGACGATTTCTGCAGCAAGAGCCGACGGAGAACTGTCGGACGAAGAGAGGCGGCAGATCCTCGAATACGCGCGAGAGACGGACGGGGAGGACTTGGTCGAAAACGAGCTGACCAATCCAAAGTCTCTTGGCGAGATCATCTCCGGTCCTCTGAGCCCTGAGCTCAAGCGGGACATGTACGTGCTGGCTTTCAGCATCGTTCACGCGGACGAGGGGATTTCAGGCGCCGAGCAGATTTACCTTGCCCAGTTGGCCTACCAACTGGGATTGGATCAAGAGACGACCGCGCGTTTGGAGCAGGAGACGCTCGCACGCATGTCAGAGCCGCAGGCGTAAAAGCGCGGGTCGCAGGCATCCGCAGTCAGTTGTTTGTTCTCAGTCGTCGGGAGGAAAGAATGGCTAACGATCAACAATGGTATATGGCTATCGGCGGGCGTCAAGTCGGCCCGGTTGGGGAGCAGGAGATCATCTCGAACCTGCGTAACGGAAGCATTGATGCCAAGACGCTGCTGTTCACGGCGGGCATGACGAACTGGACGCCGCTTAAGGAAATTCCCCAGTTCGCCGCTTATCTCAACGCCGGCAAATCGCCGGCTGCCCCGGTTGTTCAGACTCCGGTTGCTTCTGCCTATAGTCAACCCGCCGCACAGGGCTATGCACCACTGACCGGAAGGCGGGCGCACGAGATCGACCACACGATCTTTGGTGCAGAGATGCAGTTCGTCGAGGTCGAGCTGGACCCGGGAGAAAGCACCGTTGCCGAAGCCGGAACCATGATGTACATGACGCAAGGCATCCAGATGGAGACGATTTTCGGCGACGGCAGCGGTCAACAGCAGCAGTCGGGGTTCATGGGGGCGCTGCTCGGAGCCGGTAAACGGATCCTGACCGGCGAGAGTCTCTTCATGACGGTCTTCACGAACCAGGGTTACGGCAAGCAGAGGGTTGCGTTTGCTGCGCCATATGCCGGCAAGATCCTCGTCATGGATCTCTCGACGCTTGGCGGCCAGCTGATCTGCCAAAAGGATTCGTTCCTGTGCGCCGCTCGAGGTGTGTCGATCGGCATTGCATTCCAAAAGAAGATCGGGGTGGGACTGTTCGGCGGTGAGGGTTTCATCATGCAGCGCTTGGAGGGAGACGGGATCTGCTTTGTCCATGCGGGCGGTACCATTCACGCCGTTGAATTACAGCCGGGTGAAACTCTCCGGGTCGATACCGGCTGTCTGGTCGCGCTTCAGCCTACCGTGAATTACGACATTCAGTTCGTCGGTAAGATCAAGACGGCTCTGTTTGGCGGAGAAGGCCTTTTCTTTGCCACCCTGACAGGCCCGGGCAAGGTATGGCTCCAGTCCCTGCCTCTGAGCCGGCTGGCCGACCGCATCTACAAGGCGGCGCCCTCGGCTGGCGGTTCCCGCAAGGGTGAAGGCAGTGTCCTCGACCACGCCTTCGGTCTCGGCAACATCATCGATGGAAAATAAAACGATTGCGGATTGGGGATTGCGGATTGCAGATTGACGATTAAAGAACCCCGATGAACGGCCATTAAAGCCGTTGCCCAATCCCCAATCCCCAATCCGCAGTCCGCAATCCGCTTTCTTCCCTCCGGCCTCCGCAAAAGTTACATTGGAATCAGCATGGCAAACGCGGAAAAACGCGAAGGCCGGCTGGTTATTGTCTCCAACCGCCTTCCAGTCGTCTTGCACAAACGAGGCGGAAAGTGGAACGCAGAATCCGGGTCCGGGGGATTGGTTACCGCGCTCCTGCCCGTGCTTCGGGATCGAGGGGGACTTTGGATCGGCTGGCCGGGACTAACCGAACAGCAGGCCGGCGCGGGTTTCGAAGATGTACTGGCGGAGGCGAGTCGGAGCGCCGGGTACCAGCTTGTACCGGTTTTGCTGTCGGAAAAGGAGAGAGAGGGTTTCTACCTCGGGTTTTCGAATGAGATCGTCTGGCCCCTGTTTCACGATCTGCAGGTTCTCTGCAACTTCGATCCCAGCTACTGGCGGACGTACCGGCAGGTGAATGACAAATTCGCGGAGGTGCTCGCAGCGCATTGCCGCAACGAGGACTACATCTGGGTCCACGATTATCACCTGATGACCGTCTCCGAAAGGTTGAGGGAGCGGGGAATCGAAGGTTCGATCGCATTCTTTCTCCACACGCCGTTTCCACCACTCGATATCTTTCTGAAACTCCCGTGGCGGGTTCAGATCCTTCGGGGCCTGCTCAACTACAGCCTGGTGGGGCTGCAAACGCTGCGTGACCGGCGCAATTTCCTTCAGTGCGTGGAAAATCTCGTGACGGATGCGACCGTGGAGGGTGACGGCGAGGTAGTGACTATCCAACTATCAGGCCGGGAAGTCCGAGTCGGTGTGTTTCCGATCAGTATCGATTTCGAAGATTTTGCGAAGAGAGCGGCCTATCACCAGGTCGAAAAGAAGGTCAAAACGATCCGAGAAGATATCCCGAGCCGGAAGATCATCCTGGGAGTGGACCGCCTCGATTACACGAAGGGCATTCCCTATCGTCTCAGAAGCTTCCAGAATGCCCTCGAACGCTTTCCGGACCTTCATAACACCGTCTCTTTTGTTCAGATCATCGTACCCAGCCGGGAGAACATCCCGAAGTATAGCGAGCTGAAAACCGAGATTGACCAGCTGGTTGGGGAGATCAACGGGAAGTACACACAATCCGGATGGGTGCCAGTCCTCTACCTGTTTCGCAGCTTGTCGCAAACCGAGTTACTTGCCTACTATCGGGCCTCGGAAATTGCACTGATAACCCCGCTGAAGGACGGGATGAACCTCGTCGCGAAAGAATATTGTGCATCGACAATCGATGACAACGGGGTCGTGATTTTGAGCGAGTTTGCAGGTGCAGCGGCGCAGATGAAGGACGACGCGCTGCTCGTGAACCCTTACGACATTGAGGGCGTGGCTGACGCGATCCACCAGGCTGTGACGATGGATATCGGCGAGAAACGCCGGCGGATGAGAAGCCTCCGGCAAGGCATCAAAGAACAGAACATCTACGCCTGGGTCGACGGTATGCTCCGCGCCGGGATTTCCAAGGAGCTGAATAGCTTTCCGGTCCTTCAGGACTATCTGCCGCAGTTCGAAATTTAACTCGCGGCAAGCTTAAAAAGGAGGTGACGGATGATGGCGATAAGCACCGGCAAGATGCGAGGGATGGATGCTGTGGCGGACAAGAACGGAGTCATCAGGGCGGCCGCCATGGACCAGCGTGGTTCCCTCCTCAAGTCCATTGCGAAGGCTAAGAACGTAGACGCGAAGGCAGTCACACCCGACATGATGTCCGAGTTTAAGACCGCCGTGATTCGGGTCCTCTCCCCGTATGCCAGCGGGGTTCTTCTCGATCCCGAATACGGTCTGGAGGCCAGCGGGGCGCGCAAAAGCGGGGTCGGGCTTCTCCTTGCCTACGAGAAATCCGGCTATGACAACACCCAGCCGGGGCGTCTCCCGGACCTCCTTCCCGACTGGACCGTGCGTCGTCTTCTGGATGCCGGTGCCGACTGCATCAAAGTCCTGCTTTACTACACCCCCTTTGAGGAAGGATCTATCAACGAGCAAAAGAAAGCCTGGGTCGAGCGCATCGGCGCGGAGTGCGCCTTCCACGACGTCCCGTTTTTCCTGGAGTTCGTGGGTTACGACCCCGACGGAAACGAGAAGAGCGTCGAGTACGCGAAGCGGAAGCCGGAAATCGTCGCTCAGAGCATGGCGGAATTCTCCAAAGAGTTCTACCACGTTGACGTGCTGAAGGTGGAAATACCGGTCGATCTCCAGTACGTGAAAGGGACGAAGTCGTTCAAGGGAGGCGACGCGGCTTATGCCCGCGAGGAGGCCAAAGAGCTTTACCGAAAGGCTGCGGGATCGGCCAGTCGTCCGTTCATCTACCTCAGCGCGGGCGTCAGCAACGCGCAATTTCTGGAGAGTATCGAGCTGGCCCTGGAGGCGGATGTCACCTTTGCCGGCGTCTTGTGCGGCCGCGCAACTTGGAAAGAAGGGATTCCGGCGTATGCGCAAAAAGGAGCGGCTGCCTTGGAAGACTGGTTGTCGGGCGAAGGCGTCCGCAACATCGAAGCGCTGAACCAGCTGCTCAAAAACGCGCACTCATGGAAGGAATTCTACGAGCCGGAGCGCGTGAAGGCGAGGTAGGGGAGAGGTTACGGGAAGCGACAAAGCCACACACGTAGCGAGCTGGAGTCGCGTTAGAGAGCCGCGCACGCAGTGGAGGGCTGTGGAGCGGTTTTTGCGGAGCAGCCTGGAGCGGAGTAAGCGGGCCACCCATCGAACCATAACTGCCCATTGGGTGGCCCGCTTACTCCGCTCCAGGCTGCTCCGCGAAAAACCGCTCCGCAGCCCTCCACTGCGTGCGCGGCTCTCTAACGCGACTCCTGCCTCACTCCGTCCTTGGCTCTTCCTCGTCTTCAAGTTCCTCTTCCGCCAGTTCCTCCTCTTCACCTTCTTCGCCTTCGTCCAGGCGTTCGAGAATCTGGCGCGCCCGCTCCGCGTCCTCGGGCCGGACCTGGATTTCAACCTGTCCTGCCATCGTATTGAATCCCGATCCCAGCCGACCGGCGCCGAAAAGGTCCTGCACGCCCTCATCCTTCGCGAAGTATTCAATGCCTTCTGCGTCCAGGATGGACTTGGCGACGAGGATGTCGGCGGGCTCGCCGGTGTCGAAGACCGTTACCAGTTCCAGATCGGGCTCCGGCTGTTCGTCTGAAGGGAGGCCCTCCACCAGTGGAACCTGGCAATCTGTACAGACAGTATAACCCTCGCGGTATTCTGCTTTGCAGTTAGGACAGATCATCTTGCTCTCCAGGGATTGTGAGTTGGTAGGTTCAAGATACACCCTGCACTGCAAATAGAAAAGTTCGTGCTCGGCGGCGCCGTCACCGGTCTGCGATAGGGTAACAGGCGTGGACCAACTGGCGCTTTTTCGGCCTCCGGACCTGCTGCTGAGCGAGCTCCATCTCGATCTCGGTCGTATGGACCTGAAGACCGCCCACGCCTGCCTCGTTCAATATGAAAACAGTTGGGGCGCGGTCGGCCTGACCTGGGAACCGCCCTTCCTCGACTTTTGGACCGTGAACGGACCGCCTGCAGACGTGGATAACGGATGGTCGCTCTGGTTGAAACTCCAGGGAACCGACTTTTGGCCCAGGATGCCGTTGTCTGTCCGGCTTGGTTTTCGAACCAACTATTTCCAGAAGATTCTCGGTCTTGGCGAGGATGACGGCAAGACCAGAACGGCAAACGGAATCTCGAAAGGTTACGTTCACTTTCTGGCCGGTCGCCTCGATTCAGCTCTGGCACTTCTTCAGAAGGAAGTCGCGGATTGGCCGGACGATCCTTTGCCCCACCTCTATCTTGGGAATGCCCAGTCTCTACTTAATGACACCTGCGCCGCTCGCGCGAACTACAGGGAAGCGTTACTCAAAGGTTTGAAGCGGGATGACTATTCGGGGATCCTTGATGTTGACGTGAGGGCGTTCCTGGCACAAGCGGAAGCTACCGAATGGGCGGTGCCAGAGGCCTGCATTAATGCGGTTTTACCCGTCGCTCGCCTGCGTTCGCGCGATTCAGTGGGAAGATTCCTGCAAATGCATCCTTGGCTGACGAACACACATTCCGGTCCGCTTCCTTCGCCCATTCGCCAGTTCTATGCCTGCCTGGTCGTCAGCGAAAGCCGAGCGGTCGTTCCTGAAGACGTGCTCATGAAGGCCCGGCTCCACATGAAGTTCCTCAATGGGCGGCTGCACAAGGTACACATGGAGACGCTGGATGGGAAGCGAGCGTAGCCGGCCGACTGAAAGAAATCAAACAGAGCCGTGAGCGCAGCGTCTTTTGCGGAGCGACCCGGCCCGAACGGTCAACACCTGACATATAACAGTCGCTTGGGTATTAATGGCTCGGGCCGGGTCGCTCCGCAAAAGACGCTGCGCTCACGGCTCTGTAGAACGTTGCAGACGCGTCAATCCGTCCCGTACGTGACTTCCAGGCGCCGAACCTGCATCGCAGAGGCGAGGATTACGAGGATCGTCAACCCGATAAAGCCGGGGACCGAGACCCAGGCCGAGGTCGGCTCGGTGATGATGGCCAGTGGTCCGGGCGGCAGCGGCACGGGGCACATCGACTGCAGGTAATGCACGACACTTATCTTCTGCAGGAATGACGGCAGCAGGAAATTGATTGTCTCCCAGCCCAGGAGCAGGCCCGCCGGCACGATCGGATTTCGGAAGTACAGACCCACGAGCAGAAACACCGCTCCATAACCAATACAAGCCATGGCCGCCACGCTTGCGTACGTCACCAAGTGCTCCGTGCCGGCGCCTTCCATGAAGAACTCCTCCATGTACTTGCCGCCGTAGGGAAGATAAACAAGCAGCAGGCAGGCGATCGTGCTTCCGACGAAGAACGTGATACTGGCAATCAGGCCCGAGAAATATTTCCCGACCACCAGAACTTCGCGCTTGACGGGTGATAAGAGGTAGAAGTGGAGCGTCCTCTCCATCACCTCCCGCCGAAACAGGTTGGTGAAGATCGACATGCAGCCAAAGAAAATCGAGAACCGGAGGACGAAAGTCTGAAAGACGACGGCGAAAACCATGCCGGCTTCGCCGGGGGTACCGAGCTCGTGCGGATCCAAGGGCGCCACCGCCCTGATGACAAGAAGAGCAACCGGAGCGAGAGCCAGGAAGTAAACGGCGATCAGCCGTCGTCCCACAAAGCTCTTCTTCGTCTCGAGCCGCATGATAGCCAGTACCTGTTTCAGCCAGAAGGACAACAGGGACCATGCGTGATTGACGTGATCCGAAAATGAAGTGGTCACAGTCTTCCTCCATCTGTTCCAATCAGGTACTGGTAGACGGAATAAACGTCGTCGTCAGCCGGCGAGACGGCCTCCACCGTCAGGTTGCAGTCGAGCACGATGCGGTTCAGCATGAGGTAGAACTGGTCGGCATTGCGCGTCCGAATCATCAGGCCCTGGCCGTCTTCGTGCACCTTCACCTCGACGGCATGATCCTGTTCAAACGCTTTTGCAGCCACGGCCGCCGGCCGGTCGCAACGGACCATGATCTGCATCGGGTGTTCTTCCATCTCATCCCGGACGCCATGGATGTTGCCTTCGGCGACGACATAGCCGTTGTTAATCAGGATCACGCGGTCGGAAATCATGTCGACCTCGTGGAGGATATGGCTGGATATGAGGACGTGCGCTCCGTCGGCGGCGAGTTTTTGAAACAGGGCAATGACTTCCGCCCGGGCCATCGGGTCGAGGCCGTTCAGCGGTTCATCCAGGATCAGGATCTGTGGTCGGTGACTGATCGCCTGAGCCAGCTTGACCCGTTGCCGCATCCCCTTGCTGTACGCCTGGACCTTGCGGTTTGCGGCGTCGGTCAGGTTGACAGTCTCGAGCGCCGACCAGGCCATCTTCTGCGCCTCTTGATCGCCGTACCCGTACACCCTCAGGTAACCGTAAATCAGCTCAAGCCCGGTGAGCCCCTTGGGAAAGGCATCGAACTGGGAGCAGTAGCCAAGCTTGCTGTACATGAGGTCGGGGTCATCGACCGTCAGCCCGAGAACGCGGACGCTGCCCTTTGTCGGTTGCAGAAGGCCGCAGATCAGGTTCAGGAGTGTAGTCTTTCCTGCGCCGTTGGGACCGACGAGGCTGGTGATGCCCGGAGGAATGGACAGGCAGACGCGGTTAACTCCCAGGACCTCACCATAGAATTTCGACACGTTGTCGAGCACGATCCGGTCTTCATCGGTCATGATCGCACCACCTCATAGGCTTTGAGCTTCTTCGAGAGAAGCAGGAGGCAGAATCCACAGAAGCCCAGCAGGCCCATAAAGGCGCCCCAGACCGGAAGAGAGCCGGTCGGGCCCTGTCCGCGGAAAAGATAGCGCCAGGCGATATCCATCATCTCCCCGATATTCACCAGGGAGCCCCAATTCGTAAAGAGGATGGCGTTGACCAGCGCGCCGAAACCACCTCCGACGATGAAGACTCCGAAGATGAGAGCGCCGGCAATCGGTTTCCACCTGACCCAGGCGGAGAGGGCCAGGGCCAGTAAAGAAATCACCAGCATCCAAAGCCAGGACCCCATGAAAACGGCGGCCTCGAGTCGGAAATGGTCCCAGAGCCATGCCCAGCCGGCCATCTTCGCCTGGAAGAAGAACAGGAGCGAAAGCGGGATCCAGGTTATAGCGGAAAGGAGAATAAGAAGTGCCGAGATCTTTCCGAGCACGTAGTCCCGCCGCGTCAAGGGACGACTCAAATAAAGCGGCAGAGCATTGTTGGTGAGATCCGGGGAAATCAGGCCCGGACCGACCAGAGTGGCCAGGAGGAAACCCAGCGAACATTGAATATAGAGCAGTGTCTGGAAAAAAGCGGCATCAATGGGTATCAGCTCGTCGATCGGGATTTGCAGGATCTGGAGTGCCTTGGCGTTGTGCTGAAGGTAAATGAAGACGGCGCCGCCCAGCGGAGGGGCGAAACAGATCAGGAACAGAGCCAGAAAGATCCGCGAGCCGAAAATCCGCTGATACGCGTACCGTGACAGGATCAGGAAGCGGAGGGCGCTGCTCGTGAGCGGCCCGGAGTAGGCCTGGTAGTTATGCTTGTAGACTGCCACGGTTGCCCTCCATCGCTTTCAGGAAAATGTCCTGTAATGAATCCCGCTTGTAGTTCAGTCGCCGGATCTGAATGTCACGCTTCGCGGCAAGGCAGTACAGATCACGAATGCTTACCTGCTCCGGCAGCACCATCTTGATTCTCGAAAGCCCGTGGACCGCACACTCGCAGCCGAGTCGTTCCGCCATTTCCACAAACGGGTGCGAATCGCCAATGATCTCGAGCTCCAGGAACTTGCGGTTGGCCTTCCGTTCTTCTTCCAGGTTGCAGTAGACGACGATTTCGCCCTCTTTCAGGATCATCACCTCTTCACAGCATTCCTCGACATCGCGGAGCAGGTGGGAAGAGAGGATAAGGGCAGTCTCGCCGGTCGACCGGATGTCCTTGATCAGGGAGATCATCCGCTGACGGGCCGGCGGGTCGAGTCCGTTCGTCGGTTCATCGAGGAACAGGAGCTTCGGCCCGTGGACGATGGCCTGGGCGAGCTTTGCCATCTGCTTCATGCCGAGGGAATAAGTGCCCAGTTTTCGATAACGCGCCTCGCCGAGGCCGACGTAGAACAGTGTTTCATGCGCTCGTTCGAGCGCCAGGCTGGGGGGAAGACCGGAGAGCTCGGCCATCAGGCGGACGAATCGGATCCCGGTCATATCCGAGATGAACGAGTCATTTTCCGGCATGTAGCCGATCAGGTGCCTGATCTGCTTGATGTCTCGCTGGATATCAAATCCGAAAACCCGGGCGCTCCCGGCTGCCGGCTCGTAGAACCCGAGCAGCGTGTGCAGAAGCGTTGTTTTGCCGGCCCCGTTCGGGCCTAGAAGCCCGATCGCACGGCCGGCGAAGCCGCCTTTCAGCCCCTTCAAAACGGTCTGCCGGCCGAACCGGATGGTGAGATTATCCAACTCGATCGTTGATTGCATTCTTCCCCTTCCCAGTTGCCGGTGGCCGGTTGCCAGTTACCAGTTACCTGTTACCAGTTCCCAGTTGCCGGTTACCAAGTTGCTGGTCGGGTTCTTAACTCGTAACCCCCAACGCGCAACCCGCAACCGGTAACTGGCAACTGGTAACTGGCAACCGATAACCGGCAACCGGTAGCCGGCAACCGGCAACGCGATCTTACTTCTCGAGCATGGCTTCCGGCGACATCCGGACCATGCTGCCCAGATTGCCAAAAGCAGCCACAGTCAGGAAGTTAAGACCCGGGAGACCACGGCCCGAGAAAACGATTTCGTTGGCGCGACCTGAAACCACGATCAGCGTCGGCGGCAGCTTAGAAGCAGTGTCACGCAAATTGGAGACCTGCTCGGCCGTCAGACCGGTGCCCTGTTCAGGTACGTACTTCGCCAGCGAGCCGACCAGCGGCATGAAGTTCTGGTAGAGGATTCCGGAACACTCATCGCTGCTTTCCACCGGGAACAGACCCCGGAAGGTCGGCGACTTCGCGAGCGTGTAACCGGAGTTCTTATACTGGATCGCCTGGGACAGGAATGCCTGGCCAGGTGTCATGATCAGGTAGCCTTCCCAATACATGTACGTAATCTCGGGACCCACGGCGGGAGTCAGCCGGTAGTAGCTGATTCCGGCTGAGGTCTCCGGGACCAGAGTGACGGCCTCTTTGCCGCTTTCTTGAGCTTCGGCATTGATGGCGACCACCATCTGTTCGATCGTTTTCTGCAGGCGAACCGGATCATCCACCTCGGCCACAATCTTCCAGGATGGCTTGGGCAAGAGCGTGCCGTCAACGGCGAACAGGAATTCCGTGCCCAGCGGAACCGCCAGGTCTTCGCGAATGTTCACGCCCTGCTTCGTCTGGAAGTCGAGCAGGTTCTGCCAGGTGTCACCGTCCGAAGACTGCAGGATCTGCGAGATCTCGTCGACGATCAGCGCGGGATCCTTAAGCAGGAAGCACGCTGCCGCAAACGCATCGGGCGAAACGTACTCGAGCGCTCCCATCGGACCCGCTTCTCCCAACCAGGCCGCCATGCCCCGGCGCTGCTGGTTGAAGCTCAGCACCGCACGGCTCTGGAGCTGGCCGCCGATGCTCTTCTGCTCAAGGACGAGTTGCTGAAGGTCCGTCAGACCCAGTCGTTCAGGCACGCCGGGCAGCTGGTTCGCGGCGGTCGTCTTCTCGTGCGAGAGGAGTTGCTCCATGTCTGCGGCGAACACGAAACCTGCGCCTTCGGCATACGTTTGCGCCAGCCTTTGAGCAAAGGCGCTGGCCGGAGCCCCGGCGACGTTGGCCACGGCGACTCTCTGAATCTCCTCAGCCGACGAGGAGATCGCGAGGAGTCCCGGTTTGAGATAGAAATAAAGGACATCGCTTTCTGTGGCAGGAGGCAGCTGAGCTGGATTGTCCACCCACACTGCGACCTGCTTCTGACCGATCCCGTTCAGCTTTGCGATGTCGTCTTGAAGCGCCGTCCGGAGGCCGTTGGCGTCTTGGACGTCAGCCAGAATCAGAAGTCGGGAATCAGACTGCGCGCCACCGACGGTGACTGCAATCTCCTGGCCGAGGTACTGACCGTCCCTCCGCAACCGGGCAATCGCTTCTTCAGGAGTGAGCTCGGCACTTGACTGGTTCTTCTCCTGCCACCAGGCGCTCAACTCCGGGTTCTCATTCAGTCTCTGCCGGAAGGCATCGTAGGCTTGTCCGAAGCTGTCCGTTACATTCGGGAAAGCGGCGTAGAAGACCGCGTCCTGGGGAATCAACGGCAGGAGGTCGGACTGGTAGCGCAGGCCGGCTGCCGCCATTCCTTCGGCGATGTCCTTTCCGAATATGACGAACTCCCGCAACAGGGCCAGGTGTTTGTCGGCATCGCGGCTCCAGCTGATCTCCTCCGCCACCGAGGCAGACCTCAGGCTCGGATGGGTCGAGAGCTGCTGCCCGGGCTTCAGGACCTTGGTGTCCTTGCCCTGCTGGACCCAGACTTCACCTTCGACAACCGAAACTCGCGAGCCTTTCGGCGCCCGGGTGACCGAAAAGACGGTCCCTTTCACCGTCACGCGACAATCAGTGGTATCGACCGACAGGCGCCGGCCTTCTGTCTGCTTGGCAGCCTGGACGATGATACTGCCCCGGTTGACGCGGATGACTGGTCCTCGAGAGCTGGAGTCAAGCGAGAGCTCGGATCGGTCATTCATCTCGACAAGCGATCCGTCTTTCAGCTTCAGGACAGCGTTCGAATCGCGGCCGGTGCGGATGACTTCTTCCAGATTGATCTGCTGGCCAACTGCGATCGGCTTTGTCAGGCTGCCGTCGATCTGGACCAACCGCCCGTCGATCTGTTGGGCGACAGCGCTGAAGCTGTTATCGGTCAGAATGTACTTCTCAAGCAAGAGGTACTGAAAAATAGCGAATGCGACAATCAGGCAGGCTGCAATGGCCCACTTGAACGCAGGTCTCATTCCTGGCATGGTCCGGGGTCCGGCGGGCTGGGCCTGGGGCGCCCGTTTCATCCACAGAACCTTGCGGCACTCCACGCATTCGCGCAGGTGATACTCCAGCAAGGTTCGTCGAGCGGGATTAAGCTGGTGAGCAACATATTCAGGGATCAACGCCTGGTAGTCGGCGCAACCCTGAATCCTCTCCACCTGGGCAGGGGTAACGACGGCTTCCTTCTCCATAGTCGCCCAGACCCTGTCTCCCGCCTGGCGAACCTCGTCTGCGCTGAGACTCTCGCTCTTGGTTTGGAGCAAAGCCTCAGTCAGCACATCCTTGGGTTCTTTCTCTTTCGGGTTCATGATCTTCCTCCACGGTACGAGCTCAGGTCCTTTCGGAGACGACGGTGGGCGCGATGAAGCGTGACTGCTACAGTTCCCCAACTGGTTCCCAGAAGCCGTGCAATCTCAGTGTTACTGAGGCCTTCAACATGGCGAAGCACGAACATCTCGGCGGCTTTCGGATGCAGCTGAGCGAGCCCCGAACGCAGACGGTCGGCGAGTTCCGAGGAGGCTTGCCGGGTACCGGGGTCTGAGGACCGATCGGCAGACACCCGGGAGGCAGCTTCCAACGGGACTTGCTTTTTCCGCTTGCGCAACTGGTCGAGGGCCAGGTTAACGGCGGCTCGCCGGAGATACTGAGCAGGAGACCGGAGGTCGACAGCAACCTGATTATGAAGCAGCCGAAGGAACAGGATCTGCAAGACATCTTCGGCTTCCATCCGGTTGCCGGTAACACGATAGGCGGTCTGCAGAATCAGGGAATGGTGCTCCCGGAACAGCTTTTCGATGTCCTCGGGAACTCGCCTTTCCTCCACATTCAGGGCCACCTTCACCGAACTCATCTCTTTATCGTCTCCCTGATCTATAGACGGCCCGGGAGCCTCATTATTAACGGCGAGTTTGATCGGTGTGTCGGAGGCCAGTTTCTTTGCAGACATCACCAACAGAATACGAAGCCAAAGCGCGGGAAGTTCATCCAGTCTTTACAGAGCCGCGCACGGAGCGAAGGGGCTTCAGCCCGGAGCGGAGTAAGCGGGCCACCCATCGGGCCGTTATTGTTCGTTGGGTGGCCCGCTTACTGCACTCCAGGCTGGCTTCGCAGAAAGCGCTCCGCAGCCCGTGTGGCAAGCCACCCCCTCCGTGCGCGGCTCTGTAAGAAAACTCTAAAATAGCTTCCGCAGCTTCTTTGCGCGCTCTTTGAGCCGCTGCAAATCCTTATCCAGGCTTTCCAGATTCTTCGGCAGTCCGATCTTCTTTTGAAGCGCTTCGTTCCCGATCTCCTGGTTAATGATCCCGGACAGGAGGGCGGAAAGGTCAAGCCGGTGTTCTTTCTTCCTCAAATCTCCGGTTAGTCTAAACGGGACGGTCACGCGATTGTGATGAAGCTTGAGGTATTGGGTCAGAAGGAGGGCCGGAAGCCGGACTTGGGTCTGGTCCCCGCGCGGGATACGGAGGTTGGCCAGGGTCAACTCGCCGACGGCGCTGTACGCCCCGTTCGTCATTGTAAGCTCGAGGTGCACGTCGGCGGTCCCGTCGGCGTTCTCGAGGGTATGCACCCGATCGCGCAAGTAAGGCCGGAGGTTCTTCAGGTCCAGGCTTGTCGTCTGCAGTTGCAACTCGGCCGACTGGTTGACGGGGTCGAGCCAGCCACTCAGATGCGCGTTGCCGTCCGGCTGGCCTTTGATCACGCAAGACGCTTCCACGTCTGTAGAACCGGCGGCCACCGGGTACTTGACGTTCTGAATGATAAGGTTGATCTGGTCAAGGGCTAGTCTTGCCGGAGGGCCGGAAACTGTCCGATCCTCGATCTCTCCGGTGCCGGAGACCAGGCTGACTTCTTTGAAATCGGCGCGCGCCTGCGGTGGTTGAGCGGAGCCCTTCGCCGCCGGGCCGGGCTGGGATTGCTCGGGCTGTCTTTTTACCAGCCGGAACTGCGGCGATTTGATGACCAGCTGCCGGACTTCGATTTCCGGTTTCAAGAACGAGAGAAAGGTCGGATGAGCGTCGACGGATCGGGCTGAGACAGTGGCGAGCAGCGAATTTCCGGACTCATAGCGAAAGCCTGCCAGCTTGACCCTGTTCCAGCCAACCTCGATCTCGCCGACCGTGAGGCCCGGAATCTGCTCGTGCGCGAATTTTTTCGTCAGACGGGAAAGATTCAGCCACAACAGCACGCCGATCAGGACGGAAGCGGCCAACACTACGACGAGAGCGAGTTTAAGCAGCCTGAAGGACATGCGGGAAACCCAACGCCATTATACTGCTTCCGAAAACCTTGTAAGACTATTCTTACGGAAAAAAGCGGCTTTGCCCGATAGGTCTTACCTCGCTGGAGGCGTAATCTTAGGCCACTTTAACGGTCGACCTTTTAGGCGCGAGTGGTCCTGGGGAATAGCCACTCGCGCCAGTTTGACCTTTGTTGAAGACCTCATCCGACGCGAGTGGTTCGCGTCTAAAACGCAAAAAAAGGGCTCCAGGAAGGAGCCCTTTTTTTTGCCCGCGCAGGGAGACCAGCCGCGCGCACCTGATCGGACCGATCCGACCGATCAGTCCGATCCGCCCGATCAGACGCGCGCGGCCTGAGATAGTGCCTGCGTTTTCTGCCTACCTCTGCCCAGTTGTGGACGTTGTATAGGACGGCGTATGGGTGCCGGTGGTCCCTGTAGTACCGGTCGTGCCCGTGCCGGTCATCCCTTGGCTGGAATAACCTCCGGTCTGTTCACCCCGCTCTCTCCGTTGTTCCTCTTCGGTGCGTTTGTAGTGATCCTGAAAGCCGGGGATGGCGCTTCCGAGATAGTCCTTCAGCTTCGAGGCTCCGAAGCTGACCATGGCAGCCCGGATGGTGTCCATCATGTCCCAGGTCTTCCGGAGCTCGCGAGAAGTAGCCGTCTTCTTTGGCATCCGTCGGCTCTGTTCGCCATAGCCGCTGGGCGTGCCTTCACTCGACCCGGTGTAACCTTGGCTGGAACCCGTTAATCCCTGAGCGGGGCTGCTGTAACTCTGACCGGAGGCCGTGTAACCCGAACCGGTGTAGGCCTGGGTGGTGGAGGTGCGGTACTTCGACGAGCCGGAGCGACGGCCGGCGATTGGTATCAGGGCGCCCAGGAGCAGGCCGCCCCCGAACGCGACACCGAGGGCGGTCATAGGTCGTCTCTCGACCTGGGCCCGCCAGTCGGTCGTGCTTTTGACTCGTTCCTCGAGTCGCTCGAGGTTCTCACTCAACTCGCTTCGCTGCGTGTCGATGTGCTTTTTTATTTCGTCTGATCTTTGACCCACTGTGCATCCTCCTTTACGCTAGCGATCGTTTTCTGAGGTACCGGGCTGACGTTCTTCATCCTGTTGCGCCCGATAACGATGAGGGCAGTCGCAATGACGGCCACGATGAGACCCACGAGCAGTGGCCCCAGCCAGTCCGGCAGGACAGCAGCCAGCGCGTAAGCGGCGCTGAGCAACAGAAAGCCGAGGGCGTATATGCCGAGGATAAGGCCGGCGCCCAAGACCGCGACCGCCCGCAAGGCCTTGCTGGTCTCCTCGCCAATCTCAGTCTTCGCCAACCGCATTTCCGAACGGATAATCTCCTGCACGTTCGTGAAAATGTCTTGCAGGATCTGGGTGACCGACCGTTCCTCGGTTTCCAGCACGGTTCGCCGTCCGGTGGGAGTGACGCCCAGATCTGTCCGACCACCTGGAACCTTTGGGTCGTTCATAAACTCCGTACTCCTTTCTCGGGATTTCAGCGTCTCGAGCGACGAAGAGCCTGCCCGAGCAGAAAGCCTGCAGCCAGTGCGGCGATCAGCGACTGCCCGGGATGACGTCGAACGAAGTTCTCCGCATCTGCCTGCATGTCGCCGAATTCGTGCTCTCTCAGATAAGTCGCACTGCGCTCCATACCGCTCGCTACGGTGTGTGCGACATTGTGGACCTTGTCTCCGCCCGGCAGCCGGTCAGCGGTCTCGTGCACCTTGGAAGCCGCCCGCTGGAGGCCGCTGGCCGTGGAGACCCGCGCCTGGTCGGCCTTGTTTTTACCCGTTTCGACGGCTCTGTTAAGCTCCGTCTTCGCACGCGAACCCATCTCCGAAGCCTTGCGCTTGGTTTCCTCTACCATGCCACTGGCCGTCTGGGAGGCCTGCTCACCGGTCGGAGTGGTGCTTTTTGACGTGCGATCATTGAACGTGTCCTGATTAGCCATAGAATTCTCCTTCTCTTGAATTTACTGATTCAGCGAACCGGTCGGATGACCATCGGAACAGGAGTTGCTACAGGGAGAGAGACCAGCTTCACCTGGTGCTGAGGGCGTCATCATCCGAACCCTCCGGCGCGCGTCCTGATACAAAGCAACAACCAATCCGCTTGGCAGGTTGAAAAGTCTCTATAACAACATGTTAACCAACAGCGGCCTAAATGAGAAGTGAGCAGCCCGGTTTATCCATGCCGTTAGCGCGACTTGCCTGGCCCTCGGCTCTCGCTGATCTTGTAAATTGCCGGATTGCCCCTTACGCTAGAGATATAGGAAAAAACTTCCTTTTAATATGTCGCAAGGCTTCGGGCCGGGTTCCCCCCGGTCCGGACCCGCAGACTCGACACCTGGCTTTTGACCTAAATCTATAATTTTGAAGGTAAGTCCGTGTGAGCCGCACGTCAGCTGAAACAGATGTTGCCTATCAGTCTCTGGTCGAGACAATGGCGTGCGGTGCGCTCGTTGTCGACCCAGAGACGAGCCGCATCCTTTACTGCAACAGCGCTTTCTCTGAGCTGTTCCTCACGTCACCAGCGAACTTGGCTGGTGCGTGCCTGGTGGATCTTTTGAGGCACGAGGATCGGGATCATCTCTATTGGCTTCTCGATCAGTCGGCCCGTCATCCAACTAAAGGACACATCACCCTGATGTCTCCAGCCAAGCCCGTGCTGACGTGCATGTCATCGTCGGTGCTACCGGGCGTCACGCCTCCGGTGCTGGGTATTGTCTTAAGCCCAGCCGTCGCTCTCTTCGAATCACAGACGCTGGCTGCCGCTATTCTTGATCAGGCTACCGAGGCCATCGTACTCTGCGACCGTGCCGGCACGGTTACCCACGCCAACCTGACAGCTCACCGGCTGGCCGGCCGGGATCCTTGCTCACTGCCTTTTAGTGAAGCCTTTCCCTTAAAGCGACGGTCAACCGGCTCCGGGCTTCAGACCGCCGGGCGGGAATCGGAGGAGACCCTCTGGTTCTCAGACCTGTCGGCAGGCCGGGTTGTCCGCGGCATTCATGCTTATCTTCCGGTTTCAGATTCGGCCTCCGGCCGGAAAATCACGTTATTGCTGAGCGCTGGTCCTATCGGGAACGGAACCGACGGCAATCTCAGTACGGTCATAACCATGACCGATATCAGCCGGCAGATGGAGGCCGAGAGTGCCCTGAGGGCCAGCGAAAACCGATACAGCCAGGTCGTGGAACAGGCGGAGGAGGGAATTTGCCTGCTGGACCCTGCGGGTGAAATCCTGGATGCCAATGCGAGTCTCGGGCGAATCCTCGGTTGTGGGCCCGAACAGCTCATCGGCCGGAAGATCAAGGACGTCAAATTCCTAAGCGGTCTCGAGCCGGATCGGCCCAAGCTTCAGGAAGAGGCCGAACGTCGAACGGTGATCGGGGAGCGCGGGATACAGCGGAGAGATGGGACGCTCCGAACAGTTGAAGGCAGCGCGAAGATGCTGCCGAACGGTACTCTCCTGCTCATTATCAGGGACATCACCGAAAGGCGGCTCCTGGAGAAGGAAGTCCTGGAAATCAGCCGGCGAGAGGAACGGCGCATAGGGAGAGATCTTTACGATCTCCTCGCTCAGCAACTCGCCGGCGTGGGTTTCCTTACGAAGGTGCTGGAACAGAAGCTGCAAGGTAAGGGCCTGGAGGAATCCAAGGAAGCACAACGAATCGGCGAGCTCGTGCGCGAGGCGGTCCTGCAAACCCGCAATCTGGCGGAGGGTCTGTGCCCGATCGAGTTCAATGCGGACGGGCTGACGACCGCGCTCCAGGAGTTATGTCGAACCTCGAGGCAGATATCTAAGATTCGATGCCGCTTTGTTTCGTCGAATTCCCCTGTAGTTGCCGAGGAGGCGACGGCCGCGCAACTCTATTTGATCGCCCGGGAGATAGTGAACGCGTCAAAGCAAGAGGGCGCCAGCCAACTCACTATCCGACTGGAGAGTGTTGATGGCAGGATCAACCTGTCGATCGAACACGATGGCCAACCCCGGAGTGGTGAAAAAACTCTGAAGATAGTTCGCTACCGGGCCTCTCTGATCGGCGCCGACCTGAGCGTCCGACGAGATCGTAACACCGTCCTTGTCCGATGCAGTCTGAAACACGCAAGCTGACCGACCGGCGGCTGACCGACTAACCGACTGACCGACTAACCGACTGACCAGCTGACCAACTGACCAACTGACCAACTGACCCGACTGACCAACTGACCAACTGACCAACTGACCCGACTGACCCGACTGACCAAGTCGGGGCCCGAGGGACTGGCACGGAGCTCAGCGGCGGTTGAGTGACTCGCCGTTTTGTGGCGAGTTGTATCGAAACCCCGCGCCTCTGGAGCGCTGTGGTTGCGTGAACTCTGGCCTGGACGCAACCACAGCGCTCCAGAGGCGCGGGGTTTTGATACAACTCGCCACAAAACG
>Ga0105104_10001230_pt1 | contig 19323 bp, 16 predicted proteins | sample PPLLaktember2015_3_FD_87034 | JGI IMG/M metagenome (GOLD analysis project Ga0105104, IMG submission 87034) | Freshwater sediment microbial communities from Prairie Pothole Lake near Jamestown, North Dakota, USA - PPLs Lake P7 Core (6) Depth... | ecosystem: Environmental > Aquatic > Freshwater >... | reverse complement strand
ACGGAACCGTCGCCACGGCCGTTGAAGCGCTTAAAAAAGGGGCTCTGGATTACATCACAAAACCCTTCGAACTCGAGGAATTGAAAAACGTTGTGTCCAAAGCAATTAAAACAAGGGATTTAAGGGCAAATGAACTTTTCCTGCCCCCGGAAGAAAGTGAACGCGGCGGCATCATCGGATCCAGTCAATCGACCATGGACGTATTTGACACGATTAAACGAGTGGCTCCCACGGCAACAACGGTCCTCATCAACGGCGAAACCGGCACGGGCAAGGAACTGGTGGCCGAGGCGATTCACAGGAATTCACCGCGGAAAAATAATCCGCTGATCAAGCTCAACTGCGCAGCTATTGCTGAAACACTGATGGAAAGCGAACTGTTCGGTTATGAAAAAGGCGCTTTCACGGGCGCGGTGATTACTAAACCCGGCAGGTTCGAACTGGCACACAAAGGCACTCTTTTCCTGGACGAAGTGAGTGAAATCCCCAGAGACATGCAGGTCAAACTGCTGCGTGTCCTGCAGGAACAGGAATTTGAAAGGGTCGGCGGCCTCAAAACCATTAAGGTGGATGTCCGCATCATTGCCGCCACCAATCAGAATCTCCTGCAAGGCGTTCAGAGGGGGGACTTCCGTGAAGATCTTTACTACCGGATCAATGTTTTTCCCGTCAACGTGCCGCCTTTGCGTGAAAGGATGAATGATCTTTTGCCTCTGGTGGACTATTTTATTGATAAGCTAAACAGAAAACTGGAACTGGCCGTTCGCGGTATGGACGATGCCGTGATGGAATTGCTTCTGCGGCATTCCTGGCCCGGCAATATCCGGGAGCTGGAAAATCTGATTGAAAGAATGATGCTGCTGGCAAAAAAGCCCGTGATTACAATAGAAGAAGTGCCACCGGAATTTCAGGCCAACCTGCAGGAAAATGTCGTTGCCCCATCGCCTGATGATAAAGCATCTTTTAAAGTCTTTATGCGCACGCACATGGAAAACGTGGAAAAACAGATGATCATCAAATGCCTGGAAGAGTCCGGAGATAATGTCACCAGGGCTGCAAAACAATTGGGCATCAGCCGGAAAGGCCTGCAATTGAAGATGATTAAATACAACCTCCGCAAATAGCTGCCGACCAACACACGCCGCTCATTCACCCGCTGCAACAGCAGAAGAAGAGAGATAATTATCCGTTTCGAGGTAGGAAAAGATCTCACTGAAAGCCTTGACCACCTGAGGATCGAAATGGGTGCCGGAATTGGCCAGAATCTCCTGTTTGGCCTGAAGCGAGGTGAACGCTTTTCGGTAGGGACGATCGGTGGTCAGGGCGTCATATACATCGGCCACTGCGATAATTCTGGCACCCAGCGGAATATCCTCCTGTGCAGCCTTGTAGTAGCCGCTGCCGTCATATTTCTCATGATGATGAAGGATGATGGGCAGGATATCTCCCACGGTTTCCCCCAGCGGTTCGAGCATATTGACTGCCAACAATGTATGCCGGCGAATGTGGCTTCTTTCCTGCATTGTCAACGTCGTGACTTTCTGCAGGACAGCTTCACTCACACCGACCTTACCCAGATCATGCAAAAGTGCGGCTATCCGGATATTTTCTATATCGAACTGATTGAGCTTCATCTGCTTAGCGATCATTTTGGCAACAATGGAAACACGGTGGGAATGGCTCTGCGTGTAATTGTCCGCCGATTCAATCACCAGCGACAGCATTTCAATAATGCCGCTGTAGGTCCTTTGCAGTTCTTTTTGGGATTGTTCTTTTTTCTCATAAAGCAACCCCATGCAATAGCCTGTGAAAACCAGAAAAATTCCCCAGGTAGTCAGGTCGAGCCACTTATAAAACTCCGCATTTTCTCCTGAACCGGCGGCAAAACTGCGGGGGAAAAGGTAGGCTATCAGACAGACGGCCACAACGGAAAAAACGGCCGACACAACGGCATATCGTTTGCCGAAAAAGTACGCACCCAGCAAAACCGGCAGATAAAAAACGTTTAAAAACGCCCGCTGGTTGATCACAAAGAAATAGATAAACAATGCGATGGCCACCAGCAACAGAAGGATGATCAGTTCCTTGTCGAAATTGAACCTGCTTTTAATAATGCTTTTATCCATGAAGAATCTCCGTGTTTAGCGTTGTGTTAAAAAAATTTAAACCGGCGGGACAACCGGCATAAAAACGACAAACCTTAACCCTGATTTAAATTCAGGGTGGTTTCAATGCGCTTGACCAGTTCTTCCTTGCTGACCGGTTTGGCCATAAATTCCCGCCCACCCACCGTACCCGAGTCTTTTCTTACTTCATCCTTTTTTACCAGCGCTGTAATGAAAATGATGGGGATGTTTTTTGTGCGATCGTCCAGAAGCAGTTCCTCCGCAACCTCTGCCCCGGACATATCGGGCATCATGATATCCAGTAAGATCAGGTCCGGCTTGTAAATTTTGGCCAGGTTCAACCCTTCTTCGCCTCTGGTGGCGGTTATGATTTTAAAATCATGCGTTGTGTTGGATTCAAGATTGAGCTTTACGAAAAAAGTAAACGATTCTTCATCATCAACGGCCAGAATACGGATAGGCTTTTCCACAACAGCACCCCCTTGATCATTTGGCTACAGGCAGATTGACGACAATGTTAGCGCCTTTCTCATTTTCGCTTTCAGCGTATATGATTCCGCCATGCATGTCAATGATTCCTTTGGATATTGATAGCCCCAGGCCGGTGTTGCCGACCGCCTTGGTTGTATAAAACGGATCGAAGATATGATCTATTTCACCTGCCGGAATGCCGTGCCCTGTATCCCTGAAAGAAAGCTCCAATTCCTCTTTACCGTCTGCATTTTTTACCTGCCTGGCGCTGATGATGAATTTTCCTTTCTGCTCCATGGCTTCAATACCGTTGATAATCAGATTGACGAAAACCTGCAGCATCTGGTTGCTGTCAACAGCAATCTTTGGCAGGTCGGCCTGGTAATCTTTAATCAATTCAATTTTCTTCATGCGGAATTCATGCTCTGTCAATGCCAGTGATTCATCCAGCAATGCCCGTATGTCCTGTTCGACAAGCGCAACCGGTGTCTGGCGGGCGAAACTGAGCAGTCCCTTGATAATGGAGTCGGTCTGAAGCACTGCCTGATTCAGCCTTTCGATGACCTCGAGAATCAGTGAACTCTGCTGGCAAGTCGTCTGCAGATAGTTAATTCCCTGAAGAATGATGGCCAGGGGATTCTTGATTTCGTGAGCAACACCGGCGGCCAGCATTCCGATGGATGCCATCTTCTCCTGCTGAAGGATGATGGCCTGTTTTTGCCGCAGGTCTTCATAAGCCCTGGTCAGCTCCAGATTCTTCGCGCTCAGCTCCGATTGCACTACCTTCAGCTGTGTAACATCAAAAATCGTTGACCGGCTCTGGATAAAACGGCCTTCATGATCCTTAACGGCTGTTGCGTTCAGCAGGACGGAGAAAACCGATCCGTCTTTACGAATGACATCAAATTCCACGTCACTGGCCCAGCCCTGCTCCTGGAAAACGGGGAAAATTTTATAAAACTTCGTCCGGCTTTCGGGCGTGAGCAGGTCCGGCCATTTAATCCGGTCCATGATTTCTTCGCGCTTGTACCCCAGCCATTTGAGCTCAGTGTCATTGATACGGACAAATGCTCCGTCAGGACCTATTGAATGATATCCGCAGGGGGCGTTATTGTAAAGATCACTGATTTCATCCGCATAGCTTTTAAGCTTCATTTCCGCCAGCTTGCGGCTTGTAATATCCCTGGAAATCCCCCGAAAACCAACCGGCTTCCCTTGTGGATTCCGGATCAGCGAAGCCGAGATTGCCTGAAACGATTTCTTTCCGTCTTTTTTGACAAACTCCAGATCATACGATCTGATCGGCACCCCCGTTTCGACGATGGTTCGAAACAGCTTATTGATCTTTTCTCTTTTTTCGCGATCGAAATATTGCCCGCTTTGTATTCCGATCATCTCCTCCCGTGTATAGCCGAGGTTTCTGCACTGTGCATCATTCACAAAGGTAAAGCGGCCGTCCAGATCAATTTCAAAATAACCGTCGCTGATTTGCTCGATGATGGTTCGATATTTTTCCTCGCTTCTTTGAAGATTTTCTTCCACCTGCTTGCGGTCTGTCACGTCAATAAACGCAAGCTGCATTCCATAGGGACGGTCGTTTTTATACAGAATCGTTGTTTTCAGATTGATCCAGATGCGGGAACCGTCCTTGCAGGTAACGGGAACCTCTGTGGTGCGTGGCGCTTCTCCGTGCAAGCGTGCGACCAGCCTTTCCAGCAGTAGCTTCTTTGTCTCCTCGTCAAAGAAACCTGCCGTCAGGCCGTCCCGCAACAGAAGCTCCTTCCGTGTCCAGCCTGTTGCTTCCTCGATCTTGCGGTTAACATATTGAACCCGGCCCGATAAATCGGCAACACAAATACCGATAGGGGCATTTTCCATGAAATCGTCAAATTTCTCTTTACTTTCGGCCAGAGCCTGTTCCATCTGCGTCCGCTTTTCAATTTCGGCATCCAGCTCGGCGGTTTGTTCCAGCAGACGCCGTTCCAGGTCATCAACCAGCTTCCTGCCTTGGGTTGATATAATGACATCCCACGGTTCTTCCCGGTGTTTGCCGCGCACATCATCTGTCGTTTCCACCTGCACGTATTCCGGCTCGTAGCCACTGTTTTTTAAAGCATTGATGATCCGTTGAATATCATCTTTTGAATTGTCAATCATCAATATACGCAGAGGCTTTCCCATATCGCTTTCCTTTCAATAAACCGAGACGGCAATCTTATAAGGACAACAGGAAAATAAAATCATTTCATGATGCATAAATTAACAGGATGGTTTTCAGGCCATCGGTCTGCTTTTGGCAGATTCGTGTCCCTTGCCCGTCACCGAATTTCTGTCAAACACCGGAAGCCGGATTTGGCAGGACGACCGGCCCGATCGAGGACCATCTATCCGGAAAACGGGCGGCGCTTACGGAAGCCGGCCGTCCCGTCTCAATCCGGTAATGATCCGGTTGATGGCCGGCATGACTTCGGCAGTCGCCTTTTCGCCCTCCATGATCGCTTCATGCCGTTTCGTAAAATCACTTGAACCAATATTTTCCACCCTGGGTCTGATCACAATATCAGCATTTTTCAGCTGAATAACAGCCATTTTGTTATTCATGATATCAATGGAACGCATGATCGTTTCCATCGTTCCCCGGGGCGTAGTGGAAGACAGGGCTGACGATATATCGACGGCAATCACCACGTCCGCGCCGAACCGGCGTGCCGCATCAACGGCTACGGGGCTGACCACCGCTCCATCCACATGAACTTTTTCGCCAATCATCACCGGATTCATAATGCCCGGTATCGCACAGCTGGCCCGCACGGCCCGCCCGGCGCTCCCGCGGCCAAATACCATCTCCTGTCCTGTTTGAATATTAGTCGCCACAGCATAAAAGGGAATTCTGAACTTATCGATGGTTGTATTTTTAACCTTGCGGTTAACGAAATTCTCCAGCTTCTCACCTTTAATAAAACCGTTATCAGGAATGATGTAATCGATCACATCTTCTTTTGAAATGGTGAGGGCAATCTTCTGCAGATCATAAGGATTATAGCCGTACGCATATAAACTGCCAACGAGTGAACCAACGCTGGTGCCGATCACCATGTGGATGGGAATCCGATGAGACTCGAGAATTTTCAGCACACCTATATGCGCAAAACCCCGGGACGCACCTGCTCCCAGCACAACGGCGACTTTTGCCGGTTTCTGCGGAGGCGCGGGCAAAGCCGCAGGCGGTTTTGCCGCGCAGGAAACCAGCTGGAGGAATACACAAATTCCAACCATCGTGTGCAGCAAACGGTTTAAGCAAACAAAGTGAATCCGCATAGCTATTGTTTCTTGGGTTTTCTGTTTCTCGATCTCGGTCTTTCATTTTGGGGTTTGGACTTGGGTTTTGGCCGGACCGGGCTTGCCTCGTCCAGAACATCAGCCGTGGGTTGAACAGGCGGCGCGTGCAGGGACTGCTGATAATAATCGTCCAGCAGCATGGTAACGATCGCCAGTTCATCCTCCGCCTGCGCCAGACTGCGGGCCAGCGGCAGAAATCGTTGCATGCGTTCAATCTGAATATTATCGCGGCTTCGCAGGCGCGCCTCTAAAAGTGCAGTGATGCGTTCGGCAACCACTTTTTCAAGTTCATCATCACCGGGCAGCTGACGTTCTTCCATATGAATGTTGTAAAAACGCGCAATACTCTGCATCTTGAACTTTTCCATTTCCGCAACCACAGAAATGACCACGCCGCTTGATCCCATCCTTCCCGTGCGTCCGGCACGGTGAATGTAAGCTTCCGGGTCTTCCGGCGGCTCATATTGAAACACGTGCGAAAGATCGGGGATGTCGATACCGCGTGCCGCCACGTCGGTGGCAACCAGAAAACGGAGCGCGCCCCGCCGCACCCTTGCCATCACCTTTTCCCTGGCGTTCTGGGCCAGGTCCGAACTCAGCTCGTCTGCGTCATAACCGAAACGCTTCAGCACAACTGAAAGGTAATGAACAGTGTCTTTGGTGTTACAGAAAATTATGGCCGAGGCGGGGTTTTCAATTTCGATAATCCTGATCAACGAGCGTTCCTTGCGCATACCCGGCACAACATAATAAATATGCTCGCTTTCAGCGATATGCACCTCATTGCCGCTTAAACTCAACAACTGGGGTTCGTGTAAAAATTGACCGGCCAGACGAATGACCTGCGGCGGGAAAGTGGCGGAAAACATACTGCTCGCAATTTTGCCGGTCGGAATATATTTGCGGATTTTAACCATGTCGGGATAAAATCCCATCGACAGCATCCGGTCCGCCTCATCAAAAATCAACATTTTCAAATGATCCAGTGAAAGGGTGTTTTTCAGCAGATGATCAAGAATGCGTCCCGGTGTGCCGACCACCAGTTGAGCACCGCCCCGGAAAGCTTCCAGTTGGGTATTGTACCCGACACCGCCGTAAACAACAGCCGTCCGCAGTTGTGTCCCAGCGGTCAATGTCTCCGCTTCCCGGAACACCTGCAGGGCCAGTTCACGGGTAGGCACTAAAACCATTGCCTGGGCGACATTTTTTTGCAGATCGATTTTCTGCATGATCGGCAGCAGATAAGCACCCGTTTTGCCGCTGCCGGTTCTCGACTGTATCATCACGTCACGGTCTGCAAGCAGATAAGGAATGGATTTGGCCTGTACGGGAACAAGGCTCGTCCAGCCGGCGCGTTCACAGGCCGTTCTCAATTCCGGAGTCAATTCTTCAAGAGATATTTCACGGGGATCATCCGGCATAGAAGCATTGATCCCTTCCGGGGGGTTCGGATGGCTCATAAAGACATAAACCTTTCATCAATAAAATATTTATTAATATCATTTAGTTTAGTGCGCTTCAGGAATCAAGGAAAAACTTTTGGATAGTTTTATTTTTTATGCTTTTTCCATTGAGAAAATATCTTGACAGTTGCCGATGATTCATATAGCTTAATAATCAATTCGTCAGGGGTTACTTCAGCCCTGCCCTTTGGAGCGATTCAAGTATTCAAATAAACAAGCCGATATTAAATCCGTAGCTGCTGAAAATCGTGAATATCCTCGTGTATTTCTTGAAAATTAATGCAGTCAATACAATTACATTTTGTTTCAATATCGGGCCTGTTACCAATCTAAATTAAGGACATATCTATGAACATTGAAGACATTAAGAGGCTGCCCATCAGCGAACTCAACAATCTGGCAAAGGAGATTGAGGTACCGGGAGCAAGCGGCATGCGCCGTCAGGACCTGATCTTTGCCATTTTGCAGACGCAGGCGGAACAAAACGGCGTGATCTCCGGCTCCGGCGTTCTGGAAATCCTGCCGGACGGTTTTGGCTTTCTGCGCGCAGTTGATTATAACTATCTGCCAAGCCCCGATGATATTTACATATCACCATCGCAGATCCGCCGCTTTAACCTGAGAACCGGCGACACCATTGCCGGCGAAGTCCGCCCCCCCAAAGAAGGAGAAAAGTATTTCGCCCTGCTTAAAGTCGACGAAGTTAATTTTGAAAGCCCCGAGTCAGCCCGCGATAAAATCCTCTTTGACAACCTGACCCCTCTTTATCCGGAAGAAAAATTGAATCTGGAATTTGACCCCGAAAATTTTTCTACCCGAACATTGGACCTGTTCGCACCTATCGGAAAAGGACAGCGCGCCCTGATCGTCTCGCCGCCGCGCGCCGGTAAAACTGTTTTATTGCAGGATATCGCCCACAGCATCACGGCCAATCATAAAGAAGTCGTTTTGATGGTGCTCCTGATTGACGAACGTCCCGAAGAAGTCACGGATATGCAGCGCAGCGTCAAAGGCGAGGTTATCTCGTCAACTTTCGACGAACCGGCTTCACGCCACGTCCAGGTTGCCGAAATGGTTATTGAAAAGGCAAAACGCCTTGTCGAGCACAAAAAAGACGTCGTGATTCTGCTCGACTCGATTACACGTCTGGCGCGCGCCTACAATACAGTCGTACCGCCTTCCGGAAAAGTCCTTTCCGGCGGTGTTGATTCCAACGCTCTGCATAAGCCCAAGCGCTTCTTCGGCGCGGCACGCAATATTGAAAACGGCGGCAGCCTGACCATTATCTCTACAGCCCTGATTGACACCGGCAGCCGCATGGACGAAGTTATTTTTGAAGAATTCAAGGGCACCGGCAATATGGAACTGCATCTGGATCGCCGCATCGCAGACCGCCGTATATTCCCTGCTTTTGATCTGATCCGGTCGGGAACAAGAAAAGAAGAGCTGCTGATCCCCAAAGCCAATCTCAACCGCGTCTGGATTCTGCGCCGTCTGCTGCAGGAAATGAATCCGGTCGATGCAATGGAATTCATCATTGGCAAGATTAGGAAGACAGAAACCAACAAGGAATTTCTTGATTCCATGAATTCGTAGTTGTATGAAAGCGGATGAATCCCGCCAATAAATGTCTTGAATTTTTGACATTTATAGGATAATGCACCGCATCTGTTTAAATTATAGAGATTTTTTTTAAAAAGGTTCAGGAGGAAGAAGGAAAAATGAAAGAAGGCATTCACCCGGATTATAAAGAAACAACAATCACTTGCGTTTGCGGCAATGTGATTGGAACAAAATCAACTAGGAAAGACATCAAAATAGAAATTTGCTCCAACTGCCATCCGTTTATGACCGGTAAACAGAAACTCATGGACACGGCCGGACGCGTGGAAAAATTCAAGAAGAAATACGCACCCAAAGTAGAAGCCGCCCCGAAGGAAAAGAAAACAACAAAAAAAGCATAGACTTAACTCGCCGGCAACAGGCAAGCTTTTGGATTTTGTCCTCATGATAAACATGTCACAGCATTCCCCGCATTTATAGCAATCCTCTCATCATGAGGTAAGCTATAAATGCGTTTTACTCCCTCACTCAACATCCCCTGAAAAATATACCGGGCCACAGGATATGGATATTTTACTCAACAAACTTCGCGATATCGAGCTCCGCTACCAGGAGCTTGAAGGTCTGCTCAGCGACGCCCAGGTGGCTTCCAAGCAGGGGTTATATCAAAAATATGCCAAAGAACACTCGGATTTAACAGAGCTGGTGGAAACCATCCGCCAATATGAAAAGCTCAAGGTGCGAATCGCAGAAAACAGGGAACTGCTGTCTGAAAATGACGAAGAGATCAGGGCAATGGCCAAGGAAGAAATACCGGTTCTGCAGAGGGAACAGGCTGATCTGGAAGAAAAAATAAAAATTTTACTTCTACCCAAAGATCCTAATGATGACAAAAACGTCTTTTTGGAAATTCGGGCGGGTACCGGCGGCGATGAAGCCGGTTTATTTGTGGGCGATTTATTCCGTATGTACGCCCGCTATGCCGAATCCCAGGGGTGGCGGGTGGAAATCGTCAGCTCATCGCCAGCCGGCGGTATGGGCGGATTCAAGGAAATCATCGCCCAGATCGAAGGCCGGGGCGCATACAGCCGCATGAAATACGAAAGCGGAACACATCGCGTCCAGCGCGTTCCCGTGACCGAAGCCCAGGGTCGCATCCATACCTCGGCGGTTACCGTCGCCATCATGCCGGAAGTAGAAGACGTGGAATTGACCATCGACCAAAACGAACTGCGCATTGATGTTTACCGCTCAACCGGCCACGGAGGACAGAGCGTCAATACAACCGATTCCGCCGTGCGCATCACCCATTTGCCGACCGGCCTGGTTGTCACCTGCCAGGATGAAAAATCACAGCTCAAAAACAAGGTCAAGGCCATGAAAGTTTTACGCGCGCGGCTGCTCGACGCCATGATCCAGAAGCAGAATGCCGAACAGGCACAGACGCGAAAAAATCAAGTAGGTTCAGGCGACCGCTCCGAACGCATCCGTACTTACAATTTCCCGCAGGGCCGAATCACCGATCACCGAATCAATCTGACCCGCTATGATCTTGACAATTTCATCAACGGCAACATCGGCGCAATGATCGACGCGCTCGCTTCGCATTATCAGGCTGAATTGCTCAACAAACAGGGACAATAAGGCACGCCTCTCTGCCCCCCGTTCCTGTTGCGCGAATTTTTGGCAAAATCCCCTTGCCTCCAATATATTCTTGACTAAGAATATTAACTTTTATATGTTTTTTTATGATGAATTCAACCAATCCACTCTCCGTAAAACAACCGACGCCTGATTTTGTTATTCAAAGCATTCCCTGGAATATGGAGGAAGATCTCAACACCGGCTGGCGCCGGCAGATTTTTTTCTTTGGCCCCACATCATTTTTGGATGAGCTCTGCATTCATGCCGGAGTATTAAGCGCGCATGTGGCCCCGCATCCGCCGCATTGTCACGAGCACGAAGAGGTGCATATCTCCCTGTCGGAGACTCTGAAGTTTGTGGTTTGCGAGGCGGGTTCAGACATTGAAAATGCAAGATCTATTGATAACGGATCTGTTTTTTTTACTGATTCAAGTATTCCCCACTCCTTCCGAAATGCGGCATCCCCGCCTGCGGCTTATCTGCACTTCAGATGGAAGAACGAATCTAAAGCATCCCGGGCGGGAAAGGAGCCGCTTCAATTTTACTATTCCCCGCTCGACCAAAATAAGATGTGCGGGCAGTCAGTTCATAATGGCATTGGAATTGACGAAATATACTCCGGGCCTTCGCTTTATCTTTCGCGCCTCAGGACAATTTTTATGAGACTTCAGGCCGGCGATGTGATTCCGCTTCATCGTCATCCCCATGAAGTAATCTTTATTCTTGTAAGCGGTTCCATTGAAATTCTCGGATGGAAACTGGACGCCCCGGGGTTTGCTTTCCTGGGAACTCAAGTGCCCCACCACATAATAAATCGTGGGCCCGATTCCGCCCATCTTTATGCGTTTGAACTGCATCAGGAGGTATGATGCATTGATAAAAGAATGCGCAGCCATTTTGAATGATGAGAACCTTTCTCCCGCAGCAGGGTATAGTTACCGGGCCTATGGCCTGTTATTCTCCTCCGACATCCCTATTGCGCATTTTATGGAGGCAGGCAGCATTGAAGAGCCGGATGTATGTATCAGGCACAGTGAAATATTCGGGAACGGCTATACACCGCCTGCATCCATGCAGATCGAAATGTCACCGGGGAGGCTCCTGCTGCGCGGCGCGAAAAGCGCGACAATTCTTGTAACCGAAGGCAATTCCATCACTATTGAACCTCTTCCTGGCGGTGATCCCGCAACTATCCAACAAATGATGCTCGGCTGGGCGTTTGCCGGCCTGTTCCATCAGAGGGCGATGCTTCCCCTGCATGGAAGCACTCTTTGCATAGGCGATGATTGTTTTGTCTTCTGCGCCCCCTCAGGCGGGGGCAAATCAACTCTGACATCCTCATTTCTGAAGAGAGGATTTTCCTTTCTTGATGACAACGTTGCCCTTGTCGATTTTCAGGATGGAATGGCTTTTATAGCCTCGGGCTCTCCCGAAATACGATTATGGGAAGACTCGATGCATACCCTGGAGTTTGAGCACAAGGTCGTGGGCCGCATCAGGCCTGAGGTGGAAAAGACCTCAATAATAGCCCGGAGCAACTTCCGCAACGAAAAGGCCAGGCTCAGGAAGATATTTATTTTGAAAAGAGGCGCTGCTTCGACAGTCTCTTTTGCAAACGTCACGGGTGCCGCCAAATTTCAAGCATTGATGGAGAATGTATTCTGTATAAAATTTATAAATGACGCCGAATTTAGTCCCGGTATATTCCATCATGTACATCGGCTTGCCGAGCGTGTGCCGGTTGTAGATATCGTGCTGCCGGGTAGACTCCCGTCACCTGATGAACTGTGCGATATAATTCTCAGCTCTCAAGAAATGCAATCAACCACCTCACAGCAAGCTGTCGAGGTATGAAATGAACGTCATCAAATCGCAGCAAGCTGCGGAGAATTAACGCTCGTCCCGCGCGAGCGGGATTAAAAGGAGGATCATGGCATGAAACAAATAACCTTAGATACAATTGTAAGGAAAAACGATGATATTTTCACAGGCGCCATTGACAATGAAACGGTGGCCATGAGTATTCAAAGCGGCAAGTATTATCAATTGAATAAAACCGGTTCCCGCATTCTCGCCTTGCTTGATCATCCCCGTTCCATAAGGGAGCTATGCGAGGCGATACAAGGTAATTACAAGATTGACAGCGATGTTTGCCAGGATGATATCCTTGAATTCATGCAGGCTATGGCAAACAAAAACTTGATATTGACCGTGTAAGAAATAGATGGTAATCATCTAATAAGATGTATGAAGATATTTGAATTATAAGATATAATACAAAAAAGGGGAGGTTTTTTAAAGCATGGAACCTAAAAAAGAAATAGCCGGAAAAAATGAGATGAACGTGATTGAAGAGTGGGAAAAACCTTCGGTTAAGGAACTGGATATCAATTCGATAACCCGGTCGGGATTTACTGGTTCAGGGGCAGATAACGGCTTTTATAGCTGATGCACGGCTCTCCACGGTGAGTGCTTCCGGCATCACTCCTGACCATTTTATCGGGAATGATGATCCTGTTTAAGGATATTATCCATCCGAATCTCGCTTGCTGTGTTTCATGGATACTTTTGTAACAACAAAAGCTATTGACAAATCCCTATGGATAGAATCATTTTTGCTAACGAAATGGGCGGGGGATGGGGTCATCTCCTTCCCCTCCGCGCAATAGCAGATGAATTTATCCAACGCGGATGCAACGTCTCGCTCCTGTGTCATGATTACAACAAGGCCGCCAGCGCTTTTAGGGACACGGGCATTGTAATTGAGCAATCTCCGGCACATAAGCCCCGCAAGACAGGCTTTTCCCTGAATTATGCGCAGAATTTGTGGAGAAACGGCTACTGGAATAATGAAATACTCGGCGCTCATTTCCAGTGGTGGTCGGACAGATTCAGGAATCTCCAGCCCGATTTCATTCTTGCGGATTATGCCCCTACCGCCCTTCTTTCCGCCATGTCTCTTGATATACCGAGAGGAGCTATCGGTACGGGGTTCACCCTTCCCCCCATGACCACGCCCCTGCCTTTCCTGCATCCATGGCTTGATTCTCCTGTTAAAGAGCTTTCCGATATCGAGGACAGGGTTCTCGGTATCATCAGACGCCATGTGCCTTCCGTACGTTCCGTTGCCGGAATTTTCGAGGGGGCAGAGCGATTTCTCCTCGCCCTTCCCGAGTTGGACCATTTTGAAGTCCGGTTATCAGAAAAATATATCGGCCCTGTTTTCGGATCAGCGTCTTATCCGGAATTAGCGTGGCCTGAAGGATCCGGACCCCGGGTCTTTATTTATCTCAGCGCTGCCAACCGCTGCCTTGGTGGCCTGATGGATCATCTCAGGAGAAGCGGGCTCCCCGCATTGGGATACATCAGGGACCTTCCCGAATCCGACAGAAAGTTACTTGAATCGCCCACACTGCATCTGAGCGGCAGTCTTGTAGACCTCGACCGGGCAGCCGCGGAATGCGACATCGCGGTGACACAGGGCGGATACCACACAAGTGCCCGAATGCTCCTTTCCGGAGCCCGCCTGCTGATCTGCCCCGAGCAGCTTGAGCAGACACTTTTTGCGTATCAGTTGCAGAAAAGAGGGCTGTGTGAATTTATCAGCTTTTTTAGTGAAGCTGATAAGGTTAAAGAAAGATTTGATGTCGTCGTTACTTCCGCGGAGCTGGAGAAAAATGCCAGCACTTTTGCCGCAAAATACGCCGGGTACGATTCGTCCCAAACGGTGAAAAAGATTGTGCAAATATGTCTGAATCCAGCATGAGCATCGACAACAAAGGAAGAATAAGCGCGGATTGCCTGACAGTCAATCCCGTGGAGGCCAGGCTCGATGTGTCCAGTCTGTGTCAGCTCGATTGCGTACTTTGCCCTGTAGCGCAGAGAAAGGGAAGATCCTTTGTGGGCAGAGGCTTCTTGCCGGTTGCCGATTTTGTGGAATTTATCGACAATAATCCAACCATCAAAGTGATTGAAATAGGTAATTCAGGGGAAGTTTTTTTAAATCCCGATTTGCCCGCCATTTTGAAATATGCCTGCGACAAAGGCGTGACCATACGTGTTGCCGAAGGCGCAAACCTGAATGATGCCGCTGATGAAGCACTGGAGGCCCTTGTCAAATACGGCGTATCTCTGCTGAGAGTTTCTCTGGACGGGGCAACTCAGGAGACTTATCAGATATACCGGGTCGGCGGGAATTTGAAGAAGGCACTGAAAAATGTGCAGCGGATCAATGATTACAAAAAACAATACAAAAGCAAATGGCCGCAACTGGTTCTCCAGTTTATCCCCTTCGGACATAATGAACACGAAATTAAAAAGATAGTGGTAATGGCCCGAGCCCTGGGTATGGACATCTATTTCAAGCTCAATGTATTTGAAGGATACCATCCATTGCGGGACCGTGATGTCCTGACTGAAATGCTTGGCTATTCCGACAAGGATTCATACCTGAAAAAGACCGGTGAAATATACATGAGAGACATCTGCTTTCAGCTCTGGAGAGCGCCACAGGTAAACTGGGACGGAAGGCTACTGGGATGCAGTGCAAATTCCAGCGTTCATTACGCCGAGCATGCTCTCGGCCGCGCGTTTGCAGAGCAAATTAACAACGATCATATACAGTATGCCAGGAAAATGCTCATGGGCATCGCTCCAGCGCGGGCTGACATTCCCTGTGTTCATTGTGATTCATTTGCCGATTATAGAAAATATAACCGATGGTTCACGCCCGCAGAGATCAGAGAAGCAATGAATCGCCGTCCGCCGCAGAGGCTTGATAATAACAATGAGCACTGATCTTCTCATAATTAATCCGATGAAAGCCCGGCTTGATATATCCACCGTCTGTCAGCTTAAGTGTGTCCTCTGTCCGACGGAAAATAACAATGGCAGGGACTTTCTCGGCAGGGGGATGATGGTTCCTTCCGAATTCACCAACTTCATTGAACAGAATCGCCAGATTAAAATAGTTGAAATGGCTAGCGCCGGAGAGGCTCTGTTAAATCCCGATCTGCCGGAAATCTTAAGAAGCGCTTACGAGAGAAACGTAACCACGAGCCTTGGCGGAGGCGTAAATATGAACGACGCATCTGATGAAGCACTGGAGGCTCTTGTCCGGTACCAGACAGCCCGGATCAGAATTTCTGTTGACGGGGTGACCGAGGAGACCTACCGGAAATACCGCGTCGGTGGAAGCCTGAGCAAGGTCCTGGCAAACATTAAGAAAATAAATGAATTTAAGGTGAAGCATCATTCAGCACTTCCCGAGCTTGTTCTCCAGTTCATCCTTTTCGGACACAATGAGCACGAATTGGAAAAGGTGTTTGTTCTGGGCAGGATGCTGAATATGGAAGTTTTCGTAAAATTGAACAGATGGCCGGAGCAGTTCGCTGTAAAAGACAGGCAGCGTATCAGAAATCTCTGCGGTTATGCTGATAGAAGTGAATTTCTTGATGCGACAGGAATGCAGTACTGCCGCGATTTATGTATGGGCCTGTGGACTGCGCCGCAGATTAATTGGGACGGAAGGCTGCTGGGATGCGGCTGTAATAGCCACATGGCCTTTGCCGAATACGCTCTTGGCAGAGATTTTTTGCAAGAGATCAACAATGAGAGGATGCAATACGCCAGAAAAATGTTGATGGGAACGGCATCACCTCGAAATGATATTTCATGCTCTCACTGCGATTTCTATAAGCAGATTGCAGAAAATAAACTGTGGTACAACGACGACGAGATAAGCGCCGCCATGACCAATCCCTCAGGGTGTCAGGAATGATTAATAGTTCCTGTCATTCTTTGCGTTCTGTAGCCGTCTTTCCTTTTTCCCCGGCGATGGCCAGGAGAAAATAGGCCGTATTGAAAGCCCGTAAAAGTGAATAAGTCATTGAATGGTTGGCAAAAGATGAAGATGAGGCCAAATTATTCCAAGCACGTTTCATGGAGGCGGTATCGATATATCGTGTAACTTCAACTGCGGATTGGAATCGGGAAAGCTCATGCTCCACCTCTACACATTGGTCCCTGAGTCTGAAGATCACATCGGCGGCCTGTCTCCCTCGAATATTATTCCATCGGACGGCATCCGGTAAAATTCCGGCCATGGCCCGGCGGATCAGCATGCGCTGACCACCTTCAAAGGTGTTCTGTTCATCAGGAACACCCATGCAAAATTCCAGAAGGCGGACATCCGCGGTGGGGTCGCGCACCTCCATGTCAAAGTAAGCTGAGAAAGAATGCCAGAGGGGACCGACCATCGTACCGTTGCGGATAGTCGTGAGCATTCTCTCGGTCAACGGGTCGGTGTGTTTTAACGTAAATATCATTTTTGCTGATTCGTTTATTCCCATCCGCCTGATAAAGTCTTTTTGCGGAAAGGAATAGACCGAATAGATTTGTTTTATGCGATGTAAGAAGCGCTGATACTCAGACAACAACGGTAAAAGCACCGGCCGTAAAATATGACTTTTCAATGCCCGAAACCAGGAGTATCCATGATGATTCTTCCAGGCTGCCAGGGATTGCAAGCCTTTCCGCCATTGATTCCGCGCGAAGAGATCGAAGATATAATCCTGTCCGCCACTCCAGGAAACACCCCCATTGCCCAGTTGCCCGGTCAGCATGACGCCCAGGTTACGCTGACGGGCGTTTTCAAATAAAGAGATAATCCAACCCATATTCGACGAGGCGTGCTGCGGCACCCTGGTGATGTCCAAGCTGCGTTTAATGGCGCCAATCGGCGTGATGTCTTCGGCCCTGATAGAAACATGCTCAATGTTGCCGTAAAGCTCCGCCACCTGACGGGCCAGAGGCCATTCATCGGTGAGGTTTTTGGGATAAAGTTTTTCTGCGGGATGCAGTGGTACGGATGTATAGGCGACAAGGGGATGGTTTGCTTGTTGCAGTGCTTGAGCCGCCAGTGCGGTTATGGCGCTGGAATCAAGCCCGGCGCTTAATTGAGTGCCTACGGGACGGACGGAATTGAGCCGGACGAGGACTGCCCGGCGGAAGTATTCCAGAAAACCTTCCAGATAGGCTGAATCGGAACCTAAACGAATAGCCGGCGCTTCATCCAGACGCCAATAGTTTTCAATTTTTCTATCTGTCGAGGTGATCGTTATCGCGTGCGCGGAGATGAGGTAACAGATGTCCTTCCAGTATGTCCGCGACCAGTCTTTATCCTGTATGTCTATCCCCAGATTTTTGGCAAGTTTTAATTCATCAAGTGTGCGCAGCACCGCCGGGTGAGCGAGAATAGCCTCAGGATGTGACGCAAAGACGATTAAAGGCGTTTTGAAATAATAAAACAGTCCGGTATTGCCCAGGTGGTCTCTGGCGAGAAAAAGCCGTTTTTCCTTGCTGTGCCAGGCAGCAAACGACCAGTCGCCGAAAATATGTTTGCAGGAATCTGCACGCCATTTTTTGTAAGCATGAAACACAAGCTTGCCATCGGGTATTGTCGGTCTTTCCGCAAGGGAGATGTCGAAGACATCGCACAACTCATCACGGTTGTCCAGACGCGCCGCTGCCGTGAACAGAATACCTTCGTCGGCATCATAATACGGCATTTTCTCGAAACGGGATTCATGCGTGACAACTAAAAGGGCGTGGCCGAAAGCGGCGCTTCCTGAAATAGTCGAACCGACGCCATTTGGTCCCCATAGAGTCATTTCGTCGGCCATGGCTCCGAAATGTTCAGGTGCCGCAGGTCGTCCGTCCAAATTTATAAAGCCGAAAATGCCGCTCATCGTTTTCTTTCGTTCATACGCTTTCAGAGTGTTATTAGTCTAACATTAAACCGCCGATTTTCCCAGCACCGTCAAAAGAGCTGGTCCATCCATTTTGCAATCAGGCAGATAAAATCAGGCTTAACTGCTCAACCAACAGAGGTAGCAGGCAGAACCAGGTTTTTCAAGCTCCTTTACACAAAAGATACTTCTTATCTATCATTAATCATTTATCATTTTCATCACGGCATAACGGACACCCTGATCCAAAATTTTTTACTTTTATCAGAAACAAACATGTGATAAACATATACTCGATCAAACGATAACGTTACACGCACATGTGAGTTGCTGTTCCGAAACAAGATTACCTACTGCTTGAAAACATTCAATTAATTCTCACTTTCCTTTTCACGTTATTGTCTACATCTATGTATGCCGCAGAACGTCCGGCCATTTGAAACCTGGCTGGTTTGACTTTTGGAAAAATGTGATCAAAGGAGGATACCATGTCCCTTGGATTGTTTAAGCGACTGATCATAGAAAAAAACATAAAAAAAGTTATCAGCAAAATCATGCGAAACGTCAATCAAACCCTTCAGGCAAATCCCCGCCTGACAGTGGAAGAATCGCTGAGCATCATTGACAAGAAAAAGGGGATTTTTTTCCCGTCTGAACAGATTCCGCCAACGGATTTAAAAAGCCTGTTTACAATGATTGTATGGAAATCTTATCAGTACGAGTGTTCCCGTGACCCGGCTGCCGCATCCCCGGAACACCGGGAAATCGTCGTTAAAATGGTGAACGATTACCTCAATGGCGAAGATCCGGCTAAAATAAAATTTTTGCCTCATGTGAAACCTGACAAAAATTTTATCCATCATAAAATTATACGTCCGGCATCCCTGGCGATAAGCGCCGCAATGGTACTGGTTTTTTTCGGTCTTATGATCTCCTTTCATACAAAAACACAGGGAAGCCTCAATCATT
>Ga0105104_10001229_pt1 | contig 19325 bp, 14 predicted proteins | sample PPLLaktember2015_3_FD_87034 | JGI IMG/M metagenome (GOLD analysis project Ga0105104, IMG submission 87034) | Freshwater sediment microbial communities from Prairie Pothole Lake near Jamestown, North Dakota, USA - PPLs Lake P7 Core (6) Depth... | ecosystem: Environmental > Aquatic > Freshwater >... | reverse complement strand
ATCTCCAGGCTCATGCTGATGTCCGAACTGTTGGCGCCGATCTGGTGGATCTCAACGGCGACCACGTTGGTCCCGTTGACCAGCAGGCGTGGGTCGACAGATAACTGGACCACGTTGTTGTCACCGGCTGTGGAGGCCAGGGTTTTGTAGTTGACCGTGCCGGCCGGCATGTTGGTGCGGACGGCTTCTTTCCCGTTGATGTAGACAATGGCTCCATCGTCGCGCACCAGTTTGAAGGCCAGCGTGGACAGGCTGGCCGCACTGGCTACATTGAAGGTGGTGCGGAAGTAGGTGGTGATGTATTTGTTATTTGCATCCGAGCCGTACCCCACGCTCGTGACTTCATCGCCATCCCCATATCCCAATTGAGCATTGCCCGATTTCCAGCTGCCGTCATTGAAACCGGCGGCAAACCAGGCTGTTCCCTGGTCGGAGCCATTATCCAGGTATTTCCAGGACCCGTTAGCGGGCAGCAGGAGATTCACACCGGCTGGTATGGTGCTGGTGGGCTGTGCAGTGGGCAGCGTAGTCGATTGGGAAGTAGGTAGAGAGGTCGGCTGCGTTGTAGGTAGTGTGGTGGGTTTCGCGGTCTCGGTCGGGGCCGAGGTTGGGGTAGGCAGCGCGGTGGGCAGGTTAGCCGTCCCAACCGCTTCCAGGGCAAAACTGATATCCGAGCTGGCTTTGTCAACCTGGTGGATTTCTACCGCCAGGGTGTTTTTACCTTCGACCAGCAAACGCGGGTCGACTTTGAATTCCAGCCAGTTTTTTGTATCGGTTGGCGAGGAAGAGGCCAGGGTCTTGTAATTAACCGAGCCACCGGGCATATTGGACCGGGCGACTTCTTTACCGTTGAGGTAAACGATCGCTCCGTCATCCCGGATGAGCCGCAGGGTCAGCGCGGTGTAAAACGCCGCCTGGCTGACGGAAAACGAGCTGCGGAAGTAGGTGGTGATGAATTTATCGTTGGCGTTGGAACCATAGCCGATTTTGGTGGCTTCGTCGCCATCTCCATAACCTAATTGGGCGGCGCCTGATTTCCAACTGCCGTCATTAAAGCTGGCAGCGTACCAGCCAGTTCCCTGGTCAGATCCATTATCCAGGTATTTCCAGGTTGCATTCCCTTTTAGCAGCACGTTGGTGGTGGCGGCTGCGAGAGATGCATCGACGATCTTATTGGTGGTGTTGCGGGGAAGAGTAGAACTGCTGGCAGCGGCTTTTCCGCTGAGCTGAGGCCAGGTCAAAATACTCAAACATACGAGCAAACTAACCCAGACTCTGAGGGTCCTTCTGACGAGGATGGAACGTTGCATGAGGTCTCCTTAGAGGTCTAGTGTTTACGGGTAGGCCATAAACCATATTTGGTTTTTAAGTGGCGCATTGGCAGCAAACCAGGCATTGAACCTGTTACCGCGCCACACTGCCTTCTGGCTGGATGCTAGGGAGATCCTGCTCAGGCAGTTCGGCGATCGTGCGGTTGGGTAGTGCGATGGGATAGTATTGGAACCGTTTAGACCCGTAACTTTGTGTCTCTGTCTTTCGACAGATTTACCGTTGAACTGTAGCGTTGTTACTTTGTGCTAACCTGAAACTTACCACAACTAACTTATTGAGATTATACCTATCCAATTGGTTGGTATCAAAGTGACAAAGATAATAAATTGGATAGAAAACGAGGGATACAAGTCATATTCTCCCCTTAAAATGGGTGAAACGACTTAACGATTCTGTAAGGTTTGGGTGATTTGGTTAGAGCCGGTTAGGATGAGGTTATATTTTTAGTAATTGTGGGATTTACCAGGTACGTGATTTGCCCATCCATCGCATGGGCACTTGGTCACAGAGGAGAATTTCTGTTTCTACTCTCCAGGAGGAACCCATGCGCGTAGCTAATCTAAAGAGATGTTTTGTGGCTCTGCTGAGCCTTATACTGGGTGTTGGAACCCCCTCGCTGGCCTTCGGGCAGCCGGTCACCGTTACCGTTCCATCCGCTGCGTACTATGTGGCAACCAACGGCAGCGACACAACCGGCATCGGCTCGAGCGCCAGCCCGTGGAGGACAATCGACCACGCCCTGGACAGCATCCCGGACGGCAGCCTGGTATGGGTGCGCCCGGGTGATTATGTGGGCCGGGTCAGCCTCAGCGGGAACTTCACCCAGGGGGTCACCGTGCGCTCCGAGACGCCCTACCAGGCGCGGCTGCGCAACACCGGTCCGGCGGTCGTTTCCTATGAGGGGGTGCGCGGAGTAACATTGGAAGGCTTCGATATCGCCCACAGCGGTCCGGGAGCCAGCGGTCTGGTGGTCCACCTGGACGGCGGCGGTGGGGGCGAGCGGGTCCAGCGGGTTACCCTGCGCAACAACGTGCTCCACGACAGCTACAATAACGATATCCTCAAGATCAATAATGGGTCTACCCAGATTACCGTCGAGGGCAACCTGTTCTATAACCAGACCGGCAGCGACGAACACATCGATATCAACAGCGTTACGGATGTGGTCGTTCAGGATAACGTCTTCTTCAATGATTTTGCCGGAAGCGGGCGGAACAATGCCAACGACACCAGCAGCTTTATCGTGATCAAAGACAGCAACGCCAGCGACGATGACGTGCTGGGCAGCCAGCGCATTACCGTACGCCGCAATGTATTCCTCAACTACGAGGGCTCGACAGGCAGCAATTTTGTGCTGATCGGGGAGGATGGCCAGCCATTTTACGAAGCGCAGACCGTACTGGTCGAGAACAACCTGATGCTGGGCAACTCACCCAACGTGATGCGCGCTCCCTTTGGGGTCAAAGGCAGCCGGGACGTGACCTTTCGTAACAATACCATCGCCGGGGATCTGCCATCTCTCGCTTATGCCATGCGGCTGAACCGGGAGGGCGCCAACCTGCAGGTCGACCAAGCGCGCTTCTACAACAACATCTGGTCGGACCCAAATGGGACCATGGGCGCAGAGAACCCTTCTCGCCCCAACGACTTTTCGGATACTCCGCCGGCCGATCTGCTCTCCTTCAATTTGGACAATAACCTGTACTGGAACGGCGGGCAGCCCATCCCCCAGGATCCCGCTGAAAAAATAAACTATACCAGCGATACCCACCGGGTTACCGCCGACCCAAAGCTGGGCAGCCAGGGCGGGCTGGTCCTGCCGCGCTGGAACCCGGGCAGCGGGCATTTTAACGACGGTTCGGCGGCCATCCGCGAAGCCTTCGAGCGCCTGGTGGCGAACTATGGGTCGCCAGATGTGGACAGTCCCGCGTTGGATGCTGCGGACCCGGCCAACGCTCCACCGGATGATATCCTGGGCCGGCCGCGTCCATCCGGAGCGGCGCCCGACCTGGGTGCGTATGAAGCTGTCCCGCTGCTGGATTTGCGAGCTGCTCCCGGGATCGGGGAGCTGTACCTGTCCTGGCAGACCGGGGGCGGGCTGGCCCAACCGGATTCCTGGCGGATCGAATACAGCGGCCCGCCGGGTATCCCGCCTTCGCCTGTCAACAACGTACCTGCCGCAGCGCGCAGTTATACCCTGGGTGGGCTGGCGAAAGGTGTCGTGTACACCATCACTTTATCCGCTATCGATGGGGGAGCGGTTGTGGTATCCGACAGTATATCCGCGTGGCCGGCGGCTCATCAAATTTATTTGCCGTTGGTGAGGAAATAGAAACCGATCAGACCCATCCCGGTCTCTGGGTAAGTGCCGAGAACAGGCAGAGTGATTCGGATTGTATTTCAACCCGGGCCGGGGTTGTTGGGATTTATCTTTTTCCGCAGAGTCAATTCATTGTTCCCATCGGGGGTAACCTGGTAAGTCATCTGATCGGTAAAATGACGCGCCAGGTGCACCCCCAGCCCGCCAAAACGGCGCTCCTCGAGCGGTAAGGCCAGGTTAGGAGGTGGGATCTGGGTGGGATCAAACAAAGGCGCCTGATCCCACAGGCGCACCACCAGGCTGTCTTCTTCCAGAGTCATCTGGATTTCAATCTTACCCGGCCGTCCCTGGTAACCATGGACGATGATATTGGTCGCCGATTCGTCCACGGCCTGGATCAATCCGTCGATCACCTCCCGCCTCGCCTGGTACTTGCTTGAAATTTCTGATACAAAACGACGGAGAACCGGGAGGTTCTTCAGCTCGGCGGTGAAGGTCAGCGAATGGGGCATGCCATCTCAGAACGAGGCAATAGCTTTGTCTAGATCGTTGTGGATCTCCAGGAACATATCGATCCCCGCCGTGGTCAGGGCTTTGAGCACCTGCGGTGAGGGGTTGGCCAATTTGAGACAGCATGATTTGAATGTGCCGTCTCTCAGCCCGCTCGAGAGAGCGGCGTCATCTTCACCTTTGGACTGGTCTCGCAGCCAGGAAAAGATCTGGCTGATGCCGCGGATGCCATAGCTGCTGACGTAGGGGACTTTGGCCAGGTCGAGCAGTAAATTGCTCGCGCCTGACTGGATCGACTGTTTGGCCTGTGCTTCGAGCTGTTCGTAAGTATCTGCCGCGATGTCGCCCTCGATGTGGAAAACAGTAACGGGTACCCGGCCCTGCTCTTGTGTAACCTTAATCTCCATTTTTCCCTCCTGGGTTTGCCTCGGAAACCGGTTGATCATTGAGTGGATCCTGCGTTTCGACAACTTCGACCTTCAAAGTCCAGGTCATTATAATTGGAATTTAATCCAGGATCAACCTGAAAGAGAATAAAAAACCCCCGATTGGGGATTTTGGTAGTCTGCCCGGGAGAATGTCTCGCGTTATCTAAAATAATGAGATCATTCCGGATGAGGAAATAAAAATAATACAAAAAGTTAGCGAAAAGGTGGGCCTGGATGACTTTTGAAACCCAATCCCAAAACAAAAACCTCCGCCTGAGCGGAGTTTTTTTATGGGCCCGGATGGATTCGAACCATCGACCAAGCGGTTATGAGCCGCGCGCTCTGCCGCTGAGCTACGGGCCCGACTTTCACGGCTGCAACGCGTCAAAATTATAACATGTTTGTCAGCCGCGTGTCAGCGCTTTGTCAAGCAGCTTCCGGCCGGGCATGCTACCTTGGATACAAAGGAGGACATACCCGATGAACGCCAAAACATTTTCGACTACTCTGATCATCCTTTTGGGGATCGCCTGCGCGGCCTGCACCCCATCTGCCAGCCCAACCGCCATCGCGGTGGAGCCTCGCCCGCAAACTGTCTACAACCCACCCGTTGAGGCCCCAAGGAGCTACCCGACTGCCCCTCAGGAAGCACCCCGCCCGCTCCCGCCCGCGGATAACTATTTCCAGGATTACGGGGTCAACCCGGACACCGGCGCCTGGCGCGACCATCTCTCTACGTTTGCTCTGGATGTGGATACGGCTTCCTATACGGTGGCGCGCCAATACATCCGGGATGGGTTCCTGCCCCCTTACGATGCCGTCCGCCTGGAGGAGTTTGTCAACGCCTTCGATCAAGGATACCCGGCCTCTGCGGATGCGGCTTTTACCATCTACGCCGATGGAGCGCCTGCTCCGCGCGGGTTTGAAGCGGGTTCCAACGTGCTGCGCTTTGGCGTGCAGGGCTACCGCGTGGCAGAATGGGAGCGCAAACCGGCCGTTCTGACCTTTGTGATCGATGTGTCCGGGTCGATGGGCCAGGATAACCGCCTGGAGCTGGTCAAACGTTCTTTGCGCCTGCTGGTCGACCGCTTGAACGAGCGGGACAGTGTCGCCATCATCGTCTACGGCACGGATGCTCGCGTGGAGCTTTACCCAACCAGCGGCAGCCAGCGAGACGAAATCCTATGGACGATCGATCGCCTTCGCCCAGAAGGCTCGACCAACGCGGAAGCCGGGCTGCAGCTCGGCTATCTCTTTGCGGACAAAGCCTTACAAACCGGGGCAACCAATCGGGTGATCCTGTGTTCGGATGGGGTCGCCAATGTGGGCAGTACCGACCCCGGCTCGATCTTGAGGTCCATCGAAGAGTATGCGGGGCGTGAGATCACCTTGACCGCGGTTGGGTTCGGGATGGGCAATTTCAACGATATACTGCTGGAGCAGCTCGCTGACCGGGGCAACGGAAACTACGCCTACGTGGATACCGACGAAGAAGCCCGCCGCCTGTTTGTCGACGACCTGACCTCTACCCTGCAGGTGATTGCCCGGGACGCGAAAGTACAGGTCGATTTCAACCCGGAAATCGTCGAGACGTAGCGGCTGATGGGGTACGAGAACCGGGCGGTGGCGGACCAGGATTTCCGGGAGGATGCCGTGGACGCCGGGGAATTGGGCGCGGGTCACAGCGCCACCGCGCTCTACGTGGTGCGGCTTGTCCCGGGTGCTGAGGGCCGCATCGCCACGGTGCAGCTGCGCTGGGAAGACCCGGAAGGTGGGGAGGTGCGCGAGATCAACGGAAATTTCAATACCTGGGACCTGTCCCCCAGCTTCGAAGAGAGCGATCCATACTACCAGCTGGCGGTGACGGTCGGCCAGTTTGCCGAAATCCTGCGTGAAAGCCCGTATACCCAGGAGATTACCCTGCGTGACCTGGCCTGGCGCGCGGACGACCTGGCCCGGCTGCTGGGCGAGAACGACCAGGCGGCCGGGTTTGCCCGGCTGGTTGAAGATGCTGCCCGGCTCAGACGATAATGGTTCACCGCAGAGACGCACACGGTTCACAGAATTTAGGGTTAGAATGAATCCACGAAGGTACACAAAGAAACACAAAGACACATTGCTGAAATTCGTGACTTTTGTCGATCCCTTATAAAACCTCTGCGATCTCTGCGTCTCTGCGATTTCCCAACAGCTACCTTTCCATCCTGGTAAAATGAGGATGAAACAATATATACCGGGGAAATCCATTCTCGCTCCAATGGAGGGTAATCGCTAAATGGAAAAAAGGTTGACCGCCGAACAGCTGGAAGCGCTAAAAGCCATCGATACGCCTACTGTATGCAACGCCATCGAACGCTTCAGGGTGCGCAGCGAGGTGGAAGGGTTTTGCGGGATGGGTATCCGCTGCCTGTTCCCCGAGCTGGGTGTCATGTTAGGGTACGCACTGACCCTCAAGGTCGATTCGACCACACCGGGAGAGAAGCGTGACGATGAGGTGTGGAAGGCCTGGGTGCGCGCCATGGAAACCGCCCCAACACCCAGCGTGCTGGTGCTCCAGGATGTCGGACCGGCGCCCATGAAATCTGCCCACGTCGGGGAGATGATGGCCACCCTGGCCCGGCGCTTGGGGGTGGTGGGCTGGGTGACGGATGGCGGGGTGCGCGATATCCTGGAGGTGCAGCGGCTGGGGGTGCATTATTTCGCCGCGGGGGTGGTGCCTGCACATGGGAACCCGCGCCTGTTAGAGGTTAACGTGCCGGTGACGATCGACGGAGTACCTGTCCATCCCGGGGACCTGCTCCACGGCGATATCAATGGGGTGACGACCATCCCCTGGGAAATCGCCGGACAGGTCGCCGAAGAAGCCTTGCGCGTGCGGACGCGGGAAAGCGCGCTGTTGGAATATATGCACGGCCCGGATTTTAGTGTGGAAGGCTATTTCTCGCGCAAGTTTACCCATTAAATTTGCAGGATGGGGCCTATTGAGTTACCATAGAAAGCTGGAACGATGCTATGGATAGATTAGAAGAAACTCTCTTAGGCCACCGTGAGAAACTGCTCGGTTTTATCCAGCGCAAGGTCGGTGACCCACAGCTTGCCGAGGATGTGCTCCAGGAGAGCTTGTTGAAGGCCTTGCGCAGCGTGGATGATCTGCGCGAGGAAGACCGGCTGCTGCCCTGGTTCTACCGCATCTTGAACAATGCCATCGCCGATACGTACCGGAGAAAGACCGTCGAGACAAAGTACCTGGAAACCTACGGCACGAATGAAGCGCTGTTATATACCTCAGAGGATGACAGCGAAGCGTGCGCCTGCTTCCGCGAACTGCTGCCCGGGTTGAAACCTGAGTACCGCGAGCTGATCGAAAGCCTGGATCTGGCGGAAGGGGATCCCGAGCAGGTCGCCGGACGCTTGAAAATCAGCCGCGGCAACCTGAAAGTGCGCCGGCACCGCGCCCGGCAGGCCTTGCGCACCCGGCTGGAAGAAACCTGCCGCACCTGCGCGGTCCACGGCTGCCTGGACTGTACCTGCCAGACAGCCTGACCAAACCGCGCAGGACCCCTTACCGCTCCACTGCCGCCACAGGCCGTGGAGCTTTTTTTTCGAGGTGAATGTTTGGTAACATCCGATAAAAACTTGTGGTCAGTCAGGCAACATAGAAGGATTCGGAGGGGCGACCCACATGGATGGTCAGTGTTTCCCAGCAATATTTATGAAATTCGCGTCATTAGCGGTTGGCTTTTGTAAATTGTCCGGTGGCAAGATTGTTTTCTGGTTATCGAATGCTCCCGAGAAGTGTAACCCTGCTGCCTGGCAAACGTCATTCGGATAGATCTATCAAGAGCTTATTGATTGGAAGGAGAAATATTGATGAAAGAGGATCATTCGCATCACGCTCATAGCCATCCGGACGGGATCCGGCATGTAGAAGATGAGGTCGCAGACCGTGGAGAGCACAAAGCTGAAAGCATACCAAATCCAACTCCCTCCGAGGGACACGCGGAGGGTGTAGCCAAAGCCGGCATGCTGATGGACTCCGCGGCGCATGCCGCTCACGATGGCGGCGCGCACGCGCAGCATGTCGACCACAGCGGGCACGAGGATCTGTTCCGGCGTAAATTCTGGGTATCCCTGCTGCTCTCGATCCCCGTCCTGCTGTACAGCGAGATGGTGCAGATGCTGCTGGGGTTCCGCGTGCCGGCTTTCCCCGGCAGTCAATGGGTCGAGCCGCTGTTCGGAGTGCTCGTCTTCCTCTATGGCGGCATCCCGTTTATCCAGATGGCGGTCCCCGAGATCCGCAGCCGCGCGCCGGGGATGATGACCCTGATTTCGCTGGCTATCTCGGTGGCGTTTGGCTACAGCCTGGCGGCCCTCTTCCTGCCCGGCCAGACAGGCTTCTTCTGGGAGCTGGTCACCCTGATCGATATCATGCTGCTGGGTCACTGGATCGAGATGCGCAGCGTCCGGCAGGCTTCTGGTGCGCTGAGCGCCCTGGCCAAACTGATGCCGGACACCGCAGAGCGCATTCGCCCGGACGGCGAAGTCGAGACCGTGCCCGCCGGCCAGCTGCGGGCCGGTGACCTGGTCCTGGTCCGGCCCGGGGCCAGCATCCCGGCGGATGGGGAAGTCGTTGAAGGGGAATCATCGGTCAACGAATCCATGATCACGGGAGAATCCCGGCCGGTTGCCAAGAAACCGGGCGAGCGGGTGATCGGCGGGGCGATTAATGGGGATGGCAGCCTGCGCGTGCGCGTCACGGCCACCGGAGATGAGACGGCTCTGGCAGGCATCATGCGCCTGGTCGAACAGGCCCAGCAGAGCAAGAGCCGCACCCAGGTGCTGGCCGACCGGGCAGCCGGCTGGTTGTTCTACATCGCCCTGGGTGTGGCTGCCCTGACCGGGCTGGGCTGGACGATTGCAGTTGGGTTTGACCTGGTGGTGATCGAGCGGGTGGCGACCGTCCTGGTAATTGCCTGCCCGCACGCCCTGGGTTTAGCCATCCCACTGGTAGTGGCAATCACTACTGCCATCGGGGCTAACCATGGCATCCTGGTGCGCGATCGTTTGGCCCTGGAGGCAGCCCGCGAGATCGATGTGGTGGTGTTCGATAAGACCGGGACGTTGACCCGCGGAGAATTCGGGGTGGTTGGGACGGCTGTGGCGGAAGGCCGGACGGCGGAGGATGCCCTGGCCCTGGCAGCCGCGGTGGAGGGTGACAGCGAACACACCCTGGCGCGCGCGATCCGCTCTTCGGCGGCGGAGAAGAATCTGGCCAAACCCGCGGTGAACGGCTTCGAAGCCATCCCGGGGCGCGGCATCCGCGCCGTATCTGAAGGGAGAGAGGTCTATGTAGGCGGTCCGCGCTTGCTCGAAATGCTCGCTCTGCAGCTCCCCGCGCCGCTGGCTGACTTTGAAAAAGAAGCTAACCGCAAGGGCCAGAGCGTCGTGCACCTGATCGTGGATGGCAAGCCAGCCGCCTCCTTCGCCCTGGCGGATGTGATCCGCCCCGAAAGCTACGAAGCCGTGCGCAAGCTGCATGCAATGGGTGTCGAGGTGGCCATGCTGACCGGGGACAGCCGGGCGGTGGCGCAGGCGGTGGCGGAAGATCTGGGTATCGATACCTTCTTTGCCGAGGTGCTGCCGGAGGATAAAGAACACAAAATCATCGAGCTACAGCGTCAGGGTAAAAAGGTTGCCATGGTGGGGGACGGCGTAAATGACGCCCCGGCCCTGGCGCGCGCGGATGTCGGCATCGCCATCGGCAGCGGGACGGACGTGGCGGTCGAATCGGCCGGGATCATCCTGGTGCGCAGCAACCCCCTGGATATCGTGCGCATCATCACCCTCAGCCGGGCCAGCTACCGCAAGATGATCCAGAACCTGGTCTGGGCGGCCGGCTACAACGTGATCGCACTGCCCCTGGCGGCCGGGGTGCTGGCTCCCTATGGGATCCTGCTCTCCCCTGCGGTCGGCGCCATCCTGATGTCATTGAGCACGGTGATCGTGGCGATCAACGCCCAGCTGCTGCGAAGAGAGGCGGGCTAGACCAATTTCAACGCCTGATCAAGGTCGGCGATCAAATCCTGGGCATCCTCGATCCCAATGGCCAGGCGGATCAAATTATCTGGGATCCCAACTTCCAACCGCTCTTCCGGGGAAAGGTCGTAATAAGCGTGGGTGGCCACATGGATGGCCAGGCTCTCGGCCCCTCCCAGAGATGCTGAAATAAAGAAAACCTGCAGCGCATCGATAAAACGATAGCAGGCTTGCACGTCTCCTCGAAGTTTAAAGGAAAGCAGCCCGCCAAAGCCTTTCATCTGGCGACAGGCAATCTCGTAGCCCGGATGCGTGCTCAACCCGGGATAATATACCTGTTCCACGGCGGGGTGAGCTGCCAGAAATTCTGCGACCGCCTGGGCAGTCTTGTTCTGGTGTTCGACTCGCAATGCCAGGGTTTTCATCCCGCGCAGCAGCAGGTACGCGGTATTGGGGTCTGAGACGCTCCCCAAAATACCGTTTAAATTGCGTATGGGTTTGATCAAGACGGTTTTTCCGGCGATAAAACCGGCGACCAGATCATTATGGCCGCCCAGGTATTTGGTTGCCGAGTGCACTACCAAATCAATCCCCCAATCCAATGGACAGGTGTTGATTGGTGTGGCCAGGGTTGAATCTATGATGGTGATTGCGTCGTGACGCCTTCCAATTTCTGCGAACCGTTCCAGATCCAGGATCCTTAAATAGGGATTGGAGGGTGTTTCCGATAATAATGCATAGGTTTCCGGACGGACCGCAGCTTCTAGAGCTGCGAAATCACCCAGCGGAACGACCGTACAGGCGATGTTGAAATTTTTCAGGTACGTCTCACAAAACTGGCGAGTACGCCGGTAGCAGTCGTCCGTCATGATCAAGTGACTGCCGGCCGGAAGCAAGTACAGCAGTGGGATCGTTATTGCCGCCATCCCTGAAGCCACCTGGATGACACTTTCCGCGTTTTCAAGCGCCGCCAGGCGAGCTTCAGCGGCCGCGATGGTGGGATTGCCGTACCGACCGTATTCAAAACGATCAATTGGTTGTCCCTGTCCTTGCGATTCCTGATATTCGACCACTTCGGACATCGTTTCAAAGGTAAAGGCGGATGTCTGGAAAATTGGATCGACCAGTGCGTGATAGGATTTGAAGCGCCTCTCGCCCGCATGGACAGCCCGGGTCGATTGCCCCTCCACCTTCATCTCACCCCGATTGTTTTTTTCATTCCGTTCCCTGGCGGCACCTGGTAAATTTGACATGCTTCCTTCTCCTCGAAGACCGATAAAAAAGAAAAAACCTCTTCTGTTGCATAAGAAGAGGTTTCATGATGAGCTTGTTAGCCTCTCTTATCTTCCAGGATGACGATCTGCAGGAATTGGCACCATACCCGTGGGCTGGTTGTCGAGGTTTCACAGGGCCTGTCCCTCCACCTCTCTGGATAAGAGCCTGACGACTACTGTTTAATTAGAGCGGGCGACGGGATTCGAACCCGCAACCACCTGCTTGGAAGGCAGGTACTCTACCATTGAGTTACACCCGCATCGATGCCTATTTTACCATAAGTAGTCCAGCGATTCCATCTTGATTCGAGGGGCTCGAATCATTCTTGTATTTTCCCCAAGAGTATTCTATACTATAGTTGTCTGAACAACTATCAGGCAGCGCTAGGACACTCACCGCCGCCACCTTTGTATAAAGGAGGTGAGAATTATGATGGCAACCAAGAGTTGTGTAACCTCCGAAGAGTACGGCCGTCCAATGCCCAACCGGCTGTATGGCAATGAGAACACAGCAACCCCGCTTCGTAGACCTGTTTCGTTGGACGTCACCCCCAGATCGAGCATCAACTACATCAATATTGACTGGTCTAAGGTGCGGCCTTACCGTGGCAAGCAAAAACTACCTCCAAAGCAGCCCTGAGCCCAAAGGGCTTCAATCCACAAAGGGTCACAAAGAAAACTAAATTGTTTTTCTTTGTGACCCTTTGTGGATTCGTTTTTTTTCTGCGCCGCAATCTGATCTGATCAGGAGCGCGAGGTCGGGTCTCTGCCTTAGAACCCGCTCGACTCCTGGCTGACCGGGTCGAGCACCCACAACCAGGTATTGGTGTAGGTGCAGCTCGTCTTCCCGGATTCCTGCCAGGCGGCCACCGCGACCTGCCCTTCGAGCAGCTTATTGTGGTTGACCGGCTGCTTCTTTTCGCCGTTGATATACACGGTGAACTCATTGCCGCGTGCCATCAGCGTGACGTGATTGGTGCTGTTTGGTTTGTCCTTGATCACGCTGTCGAATTTGAGCCGGTTGGTGAGGGTGAGCTGCCAGCGGCCCCAATTGTAGTATTCGATGTCCCAGGCAGGCGCTGCCTGCAGCCGCATCAGGGCAAACTGGTAATTTCCGTCTAACTGGTAATCATCCTCGGCGCGGAAGATGATATTACATCCGGCCAGGCCGCTGGTGGAATTCCAGATGATGTCGGTGTCCAGGATAAAGTCGCTGATCGGCTCTTCGATCAGGGGGAAATAGTGGGTCTCATTATAAGATTCGACATCCATCTTGATCGCCTCGTCAGAGAGCCAGCCTAGCTGGCCTACGCCCGGTTCGACGCCCAATTCCATCAAGACCGGCGCAATCTTCTCCATGGCCGCTTCCATCTCTTTTTTGGCCTTCTCTTCGGCAAGCTTGGTGCGGTTGGGAGTAGGTGTTTTGGTGGGCTTCGGCGTGTTCGTGACGGTAGGTGTGGCAGTTGGCTCGGGGGTGTTGGTAGCGGTTGGTGCAAGTGTATGAGTGCTGGAAGGCGTGGGTTCGGGTTGTTTAGCCAGCATGCCGCAGCTCACCAGGGAAAAAGCGAGGCAAAGTACGCCGGCGAGCGATAGAAAGCGGAGCAGGCTGCTTCGATGAAGGGTCGAGGTTGGCACGGGATCCGTCCTTTGATGGAATAGTGTATGCGGATACGATGGTGTGGCGGGGAAGACGATCCAGCCAAATCAATACAAAATCCCCGGCTGCAGCAGGGGATGCTCGTCTGTCCTGACCGAATTCTAACCCCCTTTGGCTTGTGTATATTATGCACAATATTAGAATAAGAGGCGAATGACCTTTATCACTTGGTGGGATGATAAAGGTCATTCTTAGAGCTCTCGCGTGGGCCCCCTGGTTTTATAAGGCGACAAATATGCCTGGACTCGGCCCAAACAGCCATGCATGCCTGGTTGTTTGGGTGGATATCCCACTTCTGAAAGCCAGGCGGGCGCATCGGGCGGAAGGTCGGGCTGGGAGAAATCAAAACCATGCGCATAGGTTTCTTTGCCCGTCTGGACGTCCAGCACGATCAACAGCCATTCCGGGATCCGCGTGGTCCACGGGCGCAGTCCATAGAACGCCAGCTCCCGCCCATCCGGGCTCCAGGCAAACAGCCCGGCGAACTGGATATCCAGCAGTTTCACCTCCCTGCGGGACTGAGTATCCAGCCGGTACACCGCGCAGTTTTGGCCCTCTCCCATGCAGCCGTGGAATGCCAGGAAGCGGCTGTCGGGCGAAAAGGCCACATGGCTGCCTGTGCGCTCGCTGGTCAGCAGCGGACGCACCCGCGTTGGGCGAGCCAGGTCGAGCCAGCGCGGCGCGAATTCTGGGGAGAAGGAAGCATTGGAATCCGGGATAAAAGCGAGCAGCCGGCCGTCCGGCGAGCGCACGCAACTCAGCTTCCAGGGGTCTCCCAGGGCCATCTCGCCGATAAAATACTGGTCCGCAAAGATTTCAGCCAGGTTTTCTTCCGCGGGCGCCGGCGGAACCCTCTCAGGCCATTGGAAAGAAAGCTGGCTTTGGGCAGGGTCAAAACCGGCGGGCGGAGCGATCCGCGCCTGAGGGTCGCGCAGCGAAAGGACCTGCCAGTTTGCCGTGTACGGGGTAAAGCCGTAGATTTCGGGTTTCCACAGGTCGTCCCACTCCAGCGTGCGGTTGTGCAGACCCCGGCGGGGGAAGAAATTGCTGGGGAAGGTTACGTCGAATGCCACTTCGGTCAGGATCACTTCATCGGTAACCAGGCTGGGATCACCGAGATCGTATCTCCGCCAGCGCAGGATAACCCCGTTGGAAGCGTCTACCCACAGCTTGGCGGAAGGCTGCCCACCGGGTGGGCGCCACTGCAGGACGAGTGTCGATCTGCCCGCGACTTTTTCGCTTCCGGTGATCCGCAGGCCATCTAATGGCAGGTCTGCGTAGCGTGGGTAGGAAAGGTCGCTGAGATAAAACCCGTCCAGGGTTTGCCAGCTCGGCGGAATATCCCCGGTAACCGGCACGAACGGCTGGATCCTATCACTCACCTCAGGGATCCCGCTTTCGATATCGTACAGGACCTGACCGCTGGTCAGGTCCTGACTGAAACGGCGGTTCCAGTTCCTGACCCACATAAACTGGGCTTCCCCAGAGGCCGGCCCCGATAAGGTCAAGACGTGCCCGGGTTTCTCCACCCAAACCTGACGGCGGGTTACCAGGGGTGGGCCGAAATACCCTTTGGGACCGTAATGGATGACTAGCGCATCTGCCCATAAGCTCTTCCATAAATCCTGGCTTTCCAGCATCCGGTCGCGGACGGCGCTGACCGGAGAATCCCAATAGAGGGTCTCGGATTTGGGTAAGGCTGCCTGTGGGGTGGCGACAACCACTCTCTTACTGGAAGACGCCTTGGTGACGAGCACCGTGATGACCTGGGGGATGCGCGCGGGATTGGCCGGGATCATCAGGTTCCCAAACCGCAAGAAGGCCACGATGAGCAGCAGGGCGATTCCTCCCAGGGCAAACTCTTTCCTGAATTTCGTGGAATGACCCCGGTCTTTTCCCCCGCGCGCTTTACGGATGACCTGGCCGGCGATGCGGTTTTGCTCGGCGGTATCCAGGGTAAATTCGGGATACCGGTGTGCCAGGGAGCTCCCGATAGTTTTCGCCAGATCCAATAATCCAAGCTGCGAGCCTTCCAGGGCAAGGACCAGGCTTTGGATACCATCCTCCAGCGTTTGACGGGTAGACTCGGGGTTTTCCCCCAGTCGGTGGGCGATGGCGGGTAGTTCCAGGGATCCGATCAGGTTGAAAACAAGCGGCACGCGTGCGCCATCTGGCAAAGTATCGATCGCAGGCCACACGATCCGATCCTGGGGCCTGGCATAGGGCTGGCCGAACCTGTTTTTATGCGAGATGACCTCGGCGCCGCTGGCCGGGCCGGATTCCAGGAAAGGCAGTTTCCGTTCCAGGCGGCGGCGGATAGAGCGGCTTTCACGCACCAGCAGGCGGTCCATCCAGGTGGGCAGATCGGTCTCGGCGCGGTATTCTCCGGAAGTGAGCAAGACCTGGGCGAGCACGTCCACGACCAGGTTGTGTGTCTCAGTCGATGGGGTTCCCATGGCTGCCGCCAGGCGGTACAGCCTGGGATATTCGGCGGACACCAGGGCGTTCGCCAGAACCTCATCGCTGGCAGCTCCGCTCTGCAGCATCCACTGCAGTTCGTTGGACGGCTCCGGAATATCGTTAAACAGTTGGTTCATTCTTCCTCACCCGGCGGATCTCTTCTTCTCCAATTAGGGATCTAACCGGTGTTGAGCCCCTGGGATGCTCTGGCGTCTTTAATATATACATAGTAGATGATAAATGTCAAATTACCATATAAATTGGTACGCAGTAATTTCCGCTTTGGTTTGCCTCTTCTCAGCCCGTGCCGTGCCGTCTATAATTCACTCCCTGGAAACGCAAGCAAAAAGGAAAATGTGCGTGAAGCCAAAATCATCCCCAACCCAAGCTCGACGCGCTCCGCTGCTCTCCCGCGAGGTATTAGACCTTTCCTGGAAAACGGGGCGTGATTATGCCTTCATTTTGCTCGGTGGGCTGGTACAGGCCCTGGCGCTGCGCCTGTTTCTGGTTCCCGCCCAGATCGTCAGCGGGGGAGTCAGTGGGATCGCCCAGTTGATCAATTCTTATACCCACTGGCCGATCGGGCTGATGGTTCTGCTGGGTAACCTGCCCTTGTTCATCCTGGGTTGGCGCTTTTTAGGTGGTTCGCGTTTTGCCTTGCGCACCGCTTTTGCCGTGGTCAGCTTTTCTCTGCTGATCGATCTCCTGGTGCCTTTCCTCCCGGCGAACGGTGTGACCAATGACCTGGTATTGAACACCTTGTATGGCGGGCTGGTGATGGGGATTGGGCTGGGCCTGGTCTATCGCGGCCAGGGGACCAGCGGCGGCAGCGATATCCTGGGCCGCATCCTGAATTACCGTTTCCACATCTCGATCTCCCAGGCCTATCTGGCTACGGATGGGCTGGTGGTGCTGGCAGCCGGGTTTACATTTGGGTGGGAACGTGCTTTGTACGGGCTGATCTTGATCTACGTGAGCGGTGTGGCGGCGGAAATGGTCTCCGAGGGGACGGATGTCTTGCGCACGGCTTTGATCATCACCAACCAGACGGAGCTTGTCGCGGAGAAGATCATGACCGTCCTGGAGCGCGGAGTGACCATCATGCCGGGTACCGGGGCATATACCGGAGAAGCACGCCCGGTTTTGTACTGCGTTGTGACCCGCTCCGAGGTTAACCAGTTGAAAGCCCTGGTGCGCGAAGCCGACCCAAGAGCATTTATGGTGATCGGCCAGGCCCACGAGGCATTGGGCGAGGGGTTCCGCCCGTTAAAAAAGTAAGGCGTTCGTCACCCGGTGTTTTCAAAACACCGGGTGACTATTCTCGGTCGCGCCTTGACATTCGCTTAGTCTCTCAGCTATACTGGCAGGGTGTTGATCCCCGAAAGTCCATCAAAAAAGGGAAACCATGAACGACTCGATCACTCCTGATGTCTTCGACCACCTGGTTGGCCTGGCGGCCTTAGAGCTCTCCCCCGAGGAGGCCGAATATCTACGCCACCAGCTCAATAACCAGCTCAAGGCCATCCATGAGCTGGAAGCGATTCCGCTGCCCACCGATCTGACCATTACATCGCACGGGGTTCCGTTCCCGGTGCATATCAGCCCGTCTCTCAGAAGAGACATTTGGGAGCCATACCCGGACCCCGACCGGATTCTCTCTCAGGCGCCCGATCTGGAGGATCGTTACATTGTTGTGCCAGACATCCCCCATACGGAGCTCAAATAGCCATGTCCCTGTGCGATCTGTCAGCAATCGATTTGAGTGAGTTGATCCGCCGGCGGGAAGTATCCGCGGTCGAAGCGTTGGATTCCGCATTGGAACGCATCGCGGCGGTGGATGGCCGGCCAGGAAGTCTGGATCCAGGCGCTGAGATCCCTCAGGATGCCAAAACGATACACGCCTTTATCACCCTGACGGCTGAGCGAGCCCGCGCCCAGGCCGGGGAGATTGACCGGCGTCTATCCCAGGGTGAAGATCCGGGGCCGCTGGCGGGTATTCCGTTTACGGTGAAGGATATATTCTGCGTGACGGACACCCTCTCCAGCGCGGGTTCGCGCATCCTGGCGAATTTCCAGGCTCCTTACACGGCCACCCCGGTCGCGCGCATGGAAGCGGCCGGCGGGGTAATGCTGGGCAAAGTAAACCTCGACGAGTTTACCTACGGGTCCTCTAACGAGTCATCCGCCTTTCAACCCAGCCCGCGCAACCCATGGTCCACAGACCGGGTGCCAGGGGGATCATCGGGGGGCAGCGCGGCCAGTGTGGCAGCCGGAGAGGCGCCTCTTTCGCTGGGTACGGATACGGCCGGCTCGATCCGCCAACCTGCGGCGTTCTGCGGGGTGGTCGGGATGAAGCCCACCTATGGGCGGGTCTCGCGCTACGGGTTGATCGCTTTTTCTTCGTCGATCGACTGTCCCGGGCCGCTCTCTCGAACGGTGCCGGATGCCGCTCTGATGCTGCGCACGATTGCCGGGGCGGATACCCGCGACAGCACGGCTGCCAGCCTGCCCGTGCCAGATTATCTGGCTGCCCTTGAAAAAGGGGTGCGCGGTTTGCGGATTGGCCTATCTCCGGATTACTTCAGGATTACTTATCCCGATCCCGAGACAGGCGAATTTGCCCAACAGCCTTTGTCGGACGAGATTGCCGCCCCGGTCTGGCGCGCGGCCAAACTGCTGTCTGAAATGGGGGCGGAGATCGTTGAAGAGGTGCCCATGCCCAATACCCGCTATGGCGTCCCCGCCTATTTTGTGATCAGCCGGGTAGAAGCGGCTTCCAATCTACACCGTTTCGACGGAGTCAAATATGGTTACCGCACACCCGATCGAGTGGGCGACCTGCGCGAGATGTACCGCCGCACCCGCGCCCAGGGGTTCGGCCTCCAGCCCAAGCTGCGGATCCTTATGGGGATGTATGTCAGCGCGGCTCAATACAGCGAACAATACTATAACCGCGCTCTCAAGGTGCGCACTTTGATCCGCCAGGATTTCGACCAGGCCTTTGATCCGCTGGGCTCATACCGGTTGGACGCTCTGCTAACCCCCACAACCCCCACCACGGCCTTTCCCATGCGCGCAGTGTACGGCGATTCGGTGACCATGCAGTACGCCGACCAGCTGACCGTTCCAGCCAACCACGCCGGTGTCCCGGGCATCTCTCTCCCGGCCGGGCTGGATAGCGCAGGGCTGCCCATTGGCATCCAGCTGTTGGGCCCGGATTTCTCCGAAGAGACCCTCCTGCGCATTTCTCGCGCATATGAGCTGGCCACTCAGGATGACCCCTGGCGCAAGGTCCGCCCGGCGGCGGT
>Ga0105104_10001227_pt1 | contig 19341 bp, 32 predicted proteins | sample PPLLaktember2015_3_FD_87034 | JGI IMG/M metagenome (GOLD analysis project Ga0105104, IMG submission 87034) | Freshwater sediment microbial communities from Prairie Pothole Lake near Jamestown, North Dakota, USA - PPLs Lake P7 Core (6) Depth... | ecosystem: Environmental > Aquatic > Freshwater >... | reverse complement strand
TCCGGCGGCGCGAGGGTCGTGAAGGCGACGTAGAGGTGGTCGTCGGGATCGAGCGGGTCGGGCAACGGGCCGCCGTCGCCACCGGCGTCGGCGAACACGTCGTCGTAAGGGCCGACGCCCCATCCATTGCCGTCCTTCGTGGTGGCGCCGGTGATGGTGAAGGTGACGGCCGCGTTCTCGATGGTGAAGTCACCGATGACCCCGCCCTGGAGGCAGGGAAGCAGGAGGTACCCGAACGCACCGGCGGCGCCCGAGCAGGCCACGCCGGGGACGCCCATCCACACCTCGAGAGCGAAGCCCTTGTCGCACGAACTCACACCGGAGTTCATGCGGAAGCCGATGGCGTTGCCGTCAGCGTCGAGCACGACGGGCTGGCCGGTGATGAGCGAGAAGAGGCAGGGCGTCACGTCGCAGAAGGTCAGCTCGTCGCCGTAGCCTTGGAACTCCGGGCAGCCGGTGTCGCGGACGCAGGTCTTGCCATTGGCGTTGGTGACGACGATCTCATCGGGCGTGTTGACGGTGGCGGTGAGGGCGACCGAGACGAAGCCCTCGGTGACGACCGAGTTGTCGGGTCCGTAGGCGGGCGTGCAGCACCCGTCGAGGCCCGTCACGCGCATCGTGCGGCCTCGGACCAAGGGGAAGGACGTGGCAGGCATGAGTTCCTCCTGGTTAGCCGCAGGTCACTTCGAGCTTGCCGACGAGGCACTCGAAGATGGGGACGAAGATGCGCTCGGCAAGAGCGCGGGGCGGGTGGAGCACTCCGGCGCCATCGGTCATCGCCGGGACAGAGAAGGTCATGACCGGGCCACGGAGGACCGTGATCTGGCCGGTGACGAACATGGTGCCCTCGCTCGCCTGGTCGAACGGGATGGTGACCGGCGTGGTCAGCGGCACGACCTTCGCCCCGGTGCACGTGGTGAGTGAACCATCCCCATCGCGGCCGAACATGCCTGGCCCGCACGCACAGCCCAAGACGATGCGTGGGATGAGCAGCGTCGGCACGCCGCCATAGACCGTGGCGGCGAACGCCTCGGCGGCACCGATGCCGGAGCCGATCGGGAGCGGGCCACCCAGGTCCACGGTGTCGGGATCAGCTTCCAGACGGGCGGCGACGATGTAGTCGAGCATCCGGCTTTCGCCGTAGGCCAGGCGACGGGCAGCGCGGGCGTAGCCCTCTTCCAGCGTCTGCATGTCGCACTCGACCCCGGCGTACACGGCGACGGGATCGGCCACGATCCACTGGGGCACATCGTCGAAGACCTTCTTGGCCCCAGTCGCCGAACACCACTCGGTCCACTCAGCCGCCTCGGCGCAAGCGTCCGTGGTGGCCTCGATCCCGAGCAGTTCGTGGCCGGTCACGTCAATGACGCGCGCGGCCGAGAGGATGCCGCCGACGAGTGGCTCGGGCGGAGCCAACTCATACGGCATCCGGGGTGCGATTGCTGTCATTGGCTTCCTCCCTTCCGCTCAGGTCGCCCCGGAGGGACCGGGCAGGGGTCCCACCCTCCGATCCCTCCGGGATGACGCTCGTTACGACGCCGTGCCTGCGGTCCAGGCGGTGCCGTTCCAGTAGGACCGTCCGCCCGTTCCGGCGGTGGCCGTCTGGACGTACTGGCCCGTCGTCCACGCCGTGTTGGGCGAGGCGGTGAGGCCGGTCATGGCCGCAGGGCTTGCCGGGGGCGTCGAACCAGACGGAGTGAACGTGCCGGGGGTTCCGGCCGTGGCTCCGGTGGCTGCTACAACGCCGCCCCCACCGCTAGGGAATGTGGCGCATTCGGTGATGTCGGCGGCAGCGGTTCGGCCGCTGACGCAGATGGGCACCGTGACGCGGCAGGTGTGCGTGCAGCGCTGGACGGCGAGGATGCCCTCTTCCATGAACAGCGCCGTGAACACGTTCTCGGCCAGGCCAGCGGAGTCGTAGACGGCGTCGATGTTGATGACGTCGGCCCGGCCCCGCACCCAGGTTCCCGCCGGGTACATGAGCGCATCGACGGTGGCGGGCACCGTCACTTCGCACAGGTCCACGACGAGGTCCTGCCAGTCGTAGACCCACTGGACGTGCATGTTCCGGCTGGCGAACCAAGAGTCCAACTCGGCGTCAGTGATGTTCCGGTTGGTGTTGAACGCCCGGCGGCTGAGGTCGGCGCGGATGAGCGGCTTGACCCAGAAGGGGAAGACGACCTCGATCGTCTGCGTCTGGCTCATGCGGTAGCGGTAGCGCATGCCTACCGCCAGCAGCTCCAGCATCTCCATGCTGATGGTGAGCGCACCGGCGTCATCGAGCACGACCGGGGTGCCGGTCGAGGCGGCGATCTGGTCGAGCATGTACTTGTTGACCTTGTGCTGCTGGGCGACCAGCGCGCCCTCCATGAACCGGCGGACCAGCTCGGGGTAGGCGGCGTTGGTCAGCAGCGGCGTCTTGACGCAGAGGCCGATGGCGTCGAGGCGAATCTCGTCGAAGGGCGGGCACTCGACCATGCAGCAGTCCTTCTGCGCCGTCCCGGCGATCGCCTCTGCCTCGGTGAGGAAGAAGCCGCAGGCGTCGTAGATGTCGCTGAAGTCGGGGCCGGGCGTCCAGCGGATGCCGCCTCGGGTGATGTTGACCTCGGGAGCGTCGAGGATGCCGTCGACCGTCTCGAACTGACAGAGGTCGTACAGCGTCTCGGACGGGGCGCACCAGCCACCGGCGGCGGTGAGCGACCCGCCGGGCAGGCGAGCCTCGCTCCCCGCTGCCCAGACCAGGCCGTAGTCGTCGTGCACCTTGGCGTCCTGCGACAGGTCGTCGAAGCCACCGAGGCGGATGGTCGCCGCGCCGTAGCGGTTCCGCATCGGGTGGTCACCGATGCGGCCGGTGGGCAGGCCCTTCATCCGAGCCATGACGGCGGCACACACGGCGTCGAGGCCGTCGAGCGGAGCGCCGGTCGGAATGCCGGGCACGTCAGCGGCGGCGGTCAGCGTGGCCACGGCAGGCGTCCGGGGCGGAGCAGCGACCGGAGTGGTCGTGTTCGCCGCGGCGCGCCGGGCAGGCGACTGGCGGGAGGGCGCTGCCGAAGCGGGCACCAGCTCGGGCGTCACCGTCTCGACCGCGACGGGGGCGGCTTCGGGAGCGGGCGCGGGAGCGGGAGCAGCGGCCTCGGGACCAGGCTCGGGCGGTGGGGCGTTGGGATCGGGCGGTGGATCGGGTGGCTCCTGGGGCGATTGTGCCTCGACCACCTGCACCAGGTTCGAGATGCGGTCACGGCGGCCGACAGCGTGCGCCTCGGCGACGCGCTGGGCTTCCCGCGCCCGGGTGATCAGCGGGGCGATCCGCTCGCCCTCGGCCAGGACGTCGTCGGCAGACGAGTCGCTGATGTCGAGTGCGCGGAAGGCATCGAGGCCGCTGTCGATGAGCGCCTGGAGATCGGCGACAGACAGCTGGTCAAGGTTCTCCGGGAGTTCAAACGGCATGAGGGCCTCCGACGGGTTCCGAGGGTGGACAGGGGGAACCGCCAACCACACCGGCCCTTCGGGGCCTGGTCGCCTGGGAGCTTCGCTCTGGACCAGACGGGTTGCTGAGCGCGGACTGTAGCGCAGCCCGCGCCCGTCAATGCAAGGGTCAGACCTTGGCTAGCTGGTAGCGGCCGCCTTCCTTCCGCACCACCGCCAGCGCTGCCGACAGCGAGTCGACCTGCTTCGTGGCCCCCGCCTTGGTCGTCACGATGTAGACACGCTTCTTGCCACAGCCGCAGCCCATCGGCTCACCCTACGGTTTCGAGTAGGCGGCGGGCACGCTCGGCCCGGAGGGCGTCGGTGATCTTCTCGGCCCGGGCCTTGCGGTCCCGGCGGTCGAGCGCCGCCGTGACGCCCTTCTCCACGACCAGTTCGATCCGGCCGTAGCTCACGTTGGGATCGACGGTCACAATGGCCGCCGCCGTGAGCGACAGAACCAGGTCGCCCGAGGCCGCCATCGACACGCGGGGGATGGGAAAGCCGGGGACGTTCACCACCAGCGCCCCGACCAGCTCGAGGTTGCCAGCGATGCGGCGCCAGTCGCCCGACAGCGCTCCGGCCTTGACGGCGTGGACCTGATCGTCGGTGACGCCGGGTCGGGTGGCGCCCGCGACCCAGATGCCCCACTCGTCCTCGCCCGCGGCGACGTCGGCCACGACCGTGCCGGTGTGGTCGTAGTGCCGCACCGTCTCGTTGGGGCTGAGGTCGTCCCCGGCGTGGCCGGTGTTCATGGTGATGTTGCCGACCGACACCGCGCCGCCCGCCGTCTCGACCTCGCCCGTTCGGAAGTAGGCGTAGTCGTGGGTGGAGCGCGGCGCCGTGACGCACTGCTTGTCGATGCCGACGTGGCACGTGTCCCACGTCGCCAGGTGGCCGGACACCTGACCATCGGACGTGACCGTGAGCGGCATGGGGCCGGTGAAGCCAGGGTCTTGGAACCATTCCAGGGGCGGGAGCATGTCGTCCTCCAGTTGGGATGCGGCATCGAAGGCAGCGAGCACGGCCAGGAGTTCGGGCGAGTCGAGTTCTACGTCGATGGTCTCGGCTGCGGCGACGGCGGCGTGACCATGCTTACCCCGGTGCGGACCTTGGTTGGGCCAGTAGCCCAGCGCGACGTAGTGCAGGTTGGCGCAGGTGCCGTCGAGGTAGCGCTTGTTGTGTATGTACTTGCCGAGCTGACGGCGGCAGCGGTTGAAGTCCCCGGGCGCGCCCCAGCCGATCTTGGCCCGACCCTTGCCCCTGGTCCAGTACGTCCGCAGACGCTGCGTGTCGCGCGGGTTGGTGATCCAGCCCGGCGCGTCGTGGGTGCCGGGAGGACTGGTGGACTTCGGCCACGCCACCAACGAGGCCTCATCGAAGGAGGCGGCGAGGCTGTCGGGCGGGTCTTCCTTCAAGGTCGAGTAGAGGCCGCGCAGCGCCCGGCGGGCCTTGGCCTTCTGCTCGGCGGGTGCGTTCACGCCGCCGCGGGCGCCAGCCAGAGCAGCCGCAGCGGCGTGAACACCGGCCCGGTTCACGGTCCCGGTGGGGGTACGAACCGGAAGCTTGCACTCGCCCTTCGACGTGGGCGCGCCGCTGTGCAGATGGATGAGACAGGCCCGGTGCCACTGCTCGATGGAGTAGTCAGCGGCTGACCAGTTCGACCACGGCTCCTCGCTGATGGCCGCGGTCACATCTCCCAGGTTGCTACTAGCCGGGCTAGTAGTTGGGACATGGCCGGTGCGCTCGGCGCCCCACCACAGCTCCACGCCGTCGAGCATGACCGAGCGCGGCGCGGTGTCGGGTGGAGCGACGCCGTAACCGAGGGTGACGTGCGGGATGAAGTGCGGGCGGGTGTCGTGGGGCGATGAGGCCGTGCTCGCCAACGACCGCTGGAGCGCGGCCAGTTCCGGCGCCTCCAGGATGAGGACGGTGGCGGGCGGGTCGTCGTCGCCCAGTGTGGCGACGCCGCTGACCTTGGCCTCGGCCGACAGCGACTGCGTCTCGACCCAGTGCGTCAGCGTGTCGCGCAGGCTCTGCGCGTTCTCGTCGGTGTGGCCGTAGTAGCCGAGGGTCACATGCAGATCGTCGGATGGGAGGCCACCCTCCATCGCCAGACGGTCGGGGTCGGCGAGCTTGGCCACGACGGCGATCGACGTGTGCGGGCTGTCGACGGCGGCGGCCAACGACGCGTTCACGTCGAGGCGGCAGCGGCAGTTGATCCAGACCTCGGGCGGACCGACAGGCTCGCCGGGATACTGCAACGGGTAGCCGCCGACGTTGAACGCCTGACCGGCGGCCGCCGTCTGGCCGTGCAGCGGCACGTGCATCTCGCGCACGCGCTCGTCCTGGCGCGTGCGCCACGTGAAGCTCGACCCCGGTTCGGCGGCGGCGACGGTCGCCGCGTTGACGGCGGCGGTGACGATCCACTGCGCCACGAGCTCAGGGTCGGACTCATCGGTGGTGGCGTCGACGGCGCCGGTGATGGAAGCGGCGAAACCCTCCACCTGAGCCTGAATGTTCTCGGGCGCGCTGGCCGGGTCGAGTTCGTCCCACGCCGAGGCGAACAGCTCCTCGGCGATGAGGTGGAGGGCCCCGGTGCGCTCGGACGGGTCGTCGGCCTTGATGGCGCGGGCGACGGCGGCGGAGATGCGGCGCACGGCAGTGTCGTTGTCCATGCGGCCTCCTAGTCGGCGGCGGTCAGCGCCACCGGCCGAGAGCCGATGAGCGCGGCCATGACGACCTGGCTGTGATCGCGGTGACTACCCAACAGCCCCCGCACGTAGAAGTCGAGCGTGGCGATGACGCCATCGGCGTCGTCGGTGTAGGGGTCGAGCACGTCGTAGGCACACTCCCACGCTCCGGCCAACAGCTTGTCGGGGTCACCGGTCAGCTTCTTGTAGACCTCGGTCGGCGTCATGTTGGACGTGTCGGTGCGGGGGTGCGCGTTGCGGAGACGGTTGCCCGCGCGTTCTAACGCGCGGTACACCAGCACGTCGCAGGCGGCGGCGAGGCTCGACTGGTCCCGCACGGCGCGCTGCTCGGCGCGGCGGCGGCTGGGCGGGTTGCGGTTCGGTAGCTCCGGCGCGGTGTCGGTGCGCTTGTCGTCGGGCGGCGGCGCGTTCTCGCCACCGGATTCGGGGAGCAGACCCAGGTCGGCACCGAGGAGGTGGAGCGCGGCCTGAGTCTGCTCCGGGCTGGTGGAGCCGGTGGCGATCTTCCGCAGGAGCCAGATGCGGACCTGCTCGTCACCGGGCGCGTCCTCCTGCTGGAAGCCCGTCTCCCGGCGCAGGGCGATCCCGCTCAGCTCGCCCCGGTCGTAGAGCTCGATGGCTTCCTGGCTCCGGTTCGGGCGCAGGCGGATGCCGGACGTGTCGGCGATGACGAAGTAGTCCTCGGCGTCGGGGACGAGACCCTTCAGTGCCGGTTGCAGGTACTGCTCGGTGAGGGCGTAGGCGATGATGGCGAGCTTCGGCTCCAGGTGGGCCTTGACCGCGGATTCCTCCGAGAGCCACGCGTTCCAGTGGTTGGCGTCGGCCACGCCCAGCAGGACCTCGGGCGGCACGTCGAGGCCGAGGGCGAGCCGCTTGATGGCGGCGTCGCGCATCTCGACGACCTTCTCGTCCAGGTCCGTCCAGAACTTGATCCACTCGTTCTTGCCGAGCGAGTCGGTCGGCACCATCGCCACGATCGGGACCAGCGCCGAGGGGTCCTCGGGGTTCTCGATCGGGGTCATCATCGCCTCGGCCAGCATCTTCATGAAGTGCGTGGCCGGGGAGGCAGCGGGGTCGGCTCCTGGGGGCACCGGGAAGTCGACCTCGTTGGACAGGAACAGGATGCCGTTGCCCGCCAGCCGCGACCGCACCTGGGCGTTGATGTGCGCGTCGTAGCTGCGTATCTGGCCGAGGGTGTTGAGGTTGGCCCGTACCGGACTGTCCGGGCGGGTGGGGTCGCGGGGGTGCGGCGTCCACACCCGGATCGTCAGGTCGCTGGCGCTCAGGGCCATCGGCCCGCCCTCGGTGCCGAAGTCGGCCTGGAGGCGCTGGGTGCCCGAGGCGCCGTTGCCCAACTGCGTCACCTTCCCGGCGGCCAGGCAGTTCCAGTCGTCGTGGGCGGCGCGGTTGACGATGTAGACCTCACCGGCGACGGTCGTGTGGATGCCGAACAGCTGGAGCATCTGGGCCTGGCCCTGCGGCCCGCCGTACAGCGCTTCCATCGCCTCGGTGGCCGGGTCCTTCGGGTCCATGATCGGGACCAGCATCCGGCCCTCGCGCTTGGCCGGGACGAGGTTCGCCCGTGAGAGCACGTTCCCCGTCCACTGAGCCACGTAGCGCAGTTCGCCCGTCGTCTCCCAGAAGTTCCACGCTGAGTTCTGCCAACCCTCGGGTCGGCCCGCCATATTCCGTGAGGAAGTGGGCAGGCGGACGGCCGAGGCCACGAAGCCGCTGGGGACCTTCAGCGGCGCTTCCGGTGTCCGGGTGCGCGCCATTGGGCGACGAGCGTAGACCCGTCGCTCACGCCGCCACCACGGCGGCCAGCTGCGCGCCGAGGAAGGCGGTGTAGGCGGGCGGGATGGCCTGGGTCATCTCGTCGCCCGTCATCCAGTGAATCCCCATCGCCGCCGCGCTCAGCTCCCGCCGCACCCGGTACGTCCCGACCTCGACGGTGTAGCGGGCGTTGCGCCGGTTGCTGGCCGGGGGGAAGGCCCGCACCCGCGAGTGGTTGCACACCGAGCCGACCAGGGCGACGTTGGACTCGAACAGGCGGTGGCGTTTGACGTAGAGGCCGAAGCTCGACCCGCACACCTGCACCGGGTCGATCAGCGGCGCGCCGGGCACGTTCTCGATCACCCACGGCCCGTCGAAGAATGAACCGATCATTCGTCGCACCGGCCCGATGAGATCGACGGCGCGCGAGTTCACGCCGGGACGGCGCCGGTAGGCCGACCACGCCTGGCACGGCGGCGAGGCGTGGATCACGTCGAAGTCGGCCAGGAAGTCAGGGCGCCTGAGAATCGCCAGGGCGTCGGCGCGGAGGAAGTCGAACGGGTAGCGGGGCTGCGCCTCGATGTCCACGCCCACCACGTCGAAGCCCGCTCGGGCGTAGCCGACCGAGCACCCGCCCGCCCCGCAGAAGAGGTCGAGCAGCCTCACCGAAAGAGCTTCCCGCACGCCATGCACTGGCTGGCGTAGCCCATCCACCGCTCGTCACCGTGGATGAAGCGGATGAGGTAGGAGGGGTGGGCACAGTGACGCTGGTACCGGCGCGACCACCACCAGCGGAACATCAGCCGCGGGCGTCGGGCGGAATGTCGCGGGCGCACAGGAACGCCGCCAGCCACGCCACGGCGAACCAGACGTTGGCGAACCACCATGTCCAGTGCAGGCCGGTGCCCCACGCCCAGGCCAGGTCGACGAGCGCCACCCACGGCGACATGCACCAGGGGCACTCGACCAACGACTCGTAGCTTGTAGGGGCGCGGCGGACGTAGAACTCGCGAAGTTTCGCGACCGGCGGGAAGTCGTCGTCGATGAGCAGCCGGGTCATGCGGGCCACGGCCAGCACGCCGACGACGAAGGCGGCGACGATGGTGACGGGCTGGTCGAGGGTGACGGTGACGTCGGCGTAGGTCATCGGTGGGCGTTCACGTGGTGGTAGACCTCCCGGCCCTCGGCGTCGGGCGGGCACACGGCGCAGCGGGTCCAATGCCCGGCGCCCCACACGGCGTCGTTCATCGGTGTGAAGCGCAGGTCGCGGGCGGCGTCGGTCTCACGGATCATGCGCTCAGCAGGAGGACGTAGGCCAACAGGAGGCACACCCCGGCGAACACCAGCCACCACTCGTGGCCCCTCGGTATCCGTGTCACACCCCCGGCGTATCGTCGGTCATGACGCCACCACGCTCAACCCGGCGGACTCGGCGCGCTGGCGCAGCGAGGCGGGGGTGGCGATGTCGGCCCGGGCGTGACGGCCGAGCAGGTTGGTCGCACCGTGGACGAGGGCGTCGAGGCGGTTGGGGCTGAAGGTGTCCTCATACGGGCGCCAGCTGGTCTGCTCCTCCTCGAGCTCGGTGAACACGCCGACGTGGTGGACCCGGTGCTGCTCGTAGGCCCCCACGATCGGCTCGGCCCGGATGGCCTTGCCCCGGCGCGACGTGACCAGCAGGATGCGCTTGGTCACCCCCGCCGACTGCAACGTGTGGCGCACCATGTCGCCGCCGTAGTTCTTCTCGGCGACCACGGCGTCGGCGGCGAACTCGTCGTAGGCGGCGTCGACCGCCTTGGCCCACCCCAGCGGCGAATACCGTCCGCTGCGGTCGGCCAGCACGTAGAGCTGGTTGTCGAGGAAGCCGATGACGACGATGCCGGTCTCGTCGCTCGACTTGTTGGCGGTACCGGCGGGGTCGACGGCCACGACCACGCGGGTCAGCTCGGGGGCGAAGGGCACCCGGTCCGGCTCGATGAGGTCGTAGGTCCACAGCGCCCCCTCGATGTCCTCCAGCAGCTCGCCGTGAATCTCCTGGCGGCCCAGGCGCGTGCCCTCGTAGCGGGCGATGACGATGTCGGCGAAGGTGGGGGCCAGGTTGTCGATGTTGTCGTAGGTGGACGCCGTGGCCAGGCGCGTGCGGGGATCGCCGACCACCGCCTTCATCCACTTGCGGGGCTTGGGCGTGGTGGTGGCGCAGATGCGGGGGCGGCGCCCGATGCGCAGGCCGAACAGGAGGTTGTCCCACGCCTCCTGGATGAGGGCCCAGTGGGCCGGTTCGTCGATCCAGGCGTAGCCGTGCTCGGGGCCGCGCAGGCGGTCGGGTTCCTCGGCCGAGTACGTCGTCCCCACGGCGCCGTTGGGCCAGGTGAGGCGGCGCTTGGACGGCTCGTAGGCGGGGCGGAAGTCCGGCGCCGCGATGGTCAGCAGGCCCGACTCCCCTTCGAGCATGATGTCGCGCACGTCGGCGCCGGTGGCCCCCACGATGGCCAGGCGGTGGGTGACGGTGGCCATGCGGTGCGTGTACTCCGACCCGGCCCTGGTCTTCCCGGCCCCCCGGCCCGACTTCAGCAGCCACACCAGCCAGTCGGTGTCGGTGGGCGGGCGCTGGTCGGCCCGGGCGTGGTTCCACTCCCAGGAGCCGTGGGGCTTGCCGTTGCAGTCGGGATCGGGGCAGTAGAACGGCCGCCACGCCTCGTTGCGGGCGGCGTGCAGCTTCTCCAGCGCCTTGGCCTGGGCCGCCGCACTCCACCCCTTGTAGGCCAGCGGGTCCACGGTCGCCGTCACGGTGGGCTCCAGACGCCGAAGTGCCCCAGCCACTCGAGCTGGTCGGGCGGCACCCCCTCGGCGGCCAGAGCGTAGGCGGTGGCCCCCCGCAGGTAGCGCACCACCGTCAGCCCCCGGCGCGAGGCGTGGTCGCGGACGATGACGAACTCCCCCAGCGGCATCTCCATGGAGACCCGGCGCCGACCGGGCTGTTCGGCCACGATCAGGGCCGGGACGCGGCCCAGCACGCGGCTGCGCCAGGTCCGTTCCCGGGTGTCGAGGGCGTCGAGACCGGCGTCAATCCACGCCGCCAGGGAATCCGGGTCCGTCAGCGCCGGGATCGGTGGCGTCGGCGGCGACGGCGTCGATGACGGTGGGGTCGATGTCGACAACGGTGGCCTCCAGCGCCCGCAGGTCCTTCATGGACGTGGCCGTCATGCCCGCCACCCAGGCGTCGATCTCCGCCGCCGTGGGGGAGTGGACCACGACCTCGGTGGGGGCGTCGAGGCCGTGGAGGCGCACGTGGCGGTCGATGATGGCCAGCGCCACCTTGGCCGCCGGGAGGTGCTCGGCGTGCTCGGGGTTGGTGGCCTTGGCCCACACCCCCCGCAGCAGGCGCTCCAGCCGGGCCGCCTCCTCGCCCCGCAGCTGGTCGCGGGAGTGCTCGGTGGCGGTGGCGGCCAGGGTCGTCTCCACCGCGCTTCGGGCCGCCTTGGCGTCGGCGAAGGCCAGGGCCTCGGCGATCTCGCCGTAGGAGGCACCGGCCAACCTCAGCGCCACCGCGGCGTTGCCGTTGCGCGCCCGGCGCGACGGCCCCTTGCCGTCGACGTGGTCGTCGTACATGGCGACCTCGGCCACCCTCGTGGCCTCATCCACCGGGGCGCACCACCACGTCGTCGCTCACGGTGGCGGCGGCCCGTTCCCGGTAGCGGGGGTAGAGGCGGTCGCGCTTCACCTGCTCGCTGAGAGCGAAGGCGGTGTAGCCGGTCATGGTCCAGCCCCGCTCGGCCGCCCGCTTGGTCGCCTCCACGTAGACGTGGATCGGGACCCGGATGGTCAACCGTCGACGGACCCCCATGGACGGCATCGGCACGGGGCCACCTTACCGCCGCCAAGCTGGCGCACTTTCATTTGACGGGTGGTCGCCTGCCCCCCCCCTACGGCACCCGCCAGACGTCTCCGAGGCCCCGGAGCGCGCCGCAGTCCTTGCACCGGCGCATCCCGGTCGAGGCGAGGACCTCGTAGCGGACGTGGCCGCAGGGATGGTCCGCGCTCGGCGCCACCACCCCCGTCAGCGAGTCGCCCGCGACGGGCACCACCGCCCGCAGGCGAGGCGGGTCCCGCGTGATCCGGGCCGCCAGGGCATCCGCCTCGGTAGCGGAGTCAGCACGCTTCGTGGTGGGGTGCCTACCCTTAGCGTCAGCCACGTCGGCCTTCTCCGAAGGCAAAAGCGCCCGTTCGAGGGTCGCCTCCAACCACCGCCGCAACGGTAGCCCGGCGTCGTCGGCCCGCGCCTGGGCGCGCTCCATGGCCATGAGGGACAGCCGCACGGCGAGCGGCGGTCCCTTCGTCTGGGGTCGTGTCATGCCGTATACGGTATCCCTCCATCCCGTACACGTGTACGGCTTAAGTGGCCCTTCCGGTATACCGCTGGGGTTCCCGTATACGGATGCGGGTGGGGTTCGCCTGTCGCGGGGCGGCGGCAGGTTGGGGGTTGGAAACGCAGGTAGCGCAGGCAGCTAGCGAGCGAGGAGCCGGGCCGGGCACGAACGTCCGTTCGCCACCACCCCCCATCGCTCCCGCCGATGGGCGGTATCGCTAGGAGCTCTGCCGGAATCCCGCTAGTCGGTTGCGGCGGCGCCGCCGGGCGGCTATCCTTTACCCAGTGGCCCGGACCGCCCGGACCGCACGAAAGGAACCTGATCACGATGGCTAAGAAGCCGACTCCCGTTGCCCCTACTACCCCCAAAACCCAGCTTGCGCTGGACATCCGCGCTGCCCTGGACAGCATCCCCGACGGCCCGTACTGGGCTACCTATGCCGACATCTGCCTGATCATGGGGCGCCTGACCAGCCACGCGCTGGCCATCGCGTCCGCCGCTAGCAAGGTGGACGGGTTCGTCCGCTGGGACCAGGTCCGCAACAGCGAGGGCGTGTTCCGCGCCATGAAAGGCACCGATGGCGTGGAAGGCCGTCTGTCGGTCGATGCCGCTGGCAAGGTCGTTCGCCACGACACCGCCACGATCGCCAAGTGGGCACGCGCCCGCGGGATCGTGGTCGGCGCCAACGGTCGGGCCGACAAGTCCCAGCAGATCCGCTGGACCGGTACCCAGTGGGTGCTGGTCAAGGGTGGTGCGGCTGTGACCGCCAAGCCTGCCAAGAAGCGGGCTGCCCGGAAGGCTGCCGCCAAGCCTGCCGCCGTTGAGGTGGCGCCCGTGGTGGACGCGCCGGTCGCCGAGGTGGCGCCCGTCGTCGAGCAGGACGCGGAGGTGGTCGCCTGACCAGCGGCCTGACGGGACGGTACCCGCGCTGGATGGGCGCGGGTGCCCCTGGGTGGGCACGGCCGTGAGGCGGTGCCTAGCCAGGGGTAGCCAGGGTGGCTGCCCGTCTCGACCCTGAGGAGGGTCCATGCGTGTTCGTAGTGTGCTGACGGCGCTGTGTGCCAGCGCGGTAATCGGTAGTGCGGTGGTGGCCGGTGTGGCCGGTGCCGCCCAGAGCTCCACGTTCGTGGAGGTTCCCCCGTTCGCGGAGCCGTGGGTCACGGTGCCTGCCCCGGTGGCGCACCGTGCGCCTGCCCCGGCTCCGGCTGCCCCGGTGGCCGATGCCGACACCCGGCCCGACTGTGACGGTGACGTGGTCACGTTCATGGTGGGCGACCCCATCACCTGCGACGTGAACCCGCCGCAGCGCCTGGACATCGTCAACGACGGTGGCGGCGACCCCAGCTGGGGTGGCGACGCCAGCGTGGCGGCGGCCGACGACGACTGCCTGCACCGTGGCGGCACGCCGGTGTGGGTGAACGACGGCTGGTACCGGCTGATCTGCGAAGGGGTGGACTACTGATGGCCGCCCGGAAGCGGGACTGGGCCTTCATCGGCGGGGTGATCACGTGCGCTGCGTGCGTGGTCACCCTCGGGGTGGCTGGCGTCGTCGCCACCCGCGGCCACGACGGCCAGGCCGTCCGGGCCGGGTCGCTGGTCCGCCAGCACGTCACCCCGGCCCAGCGTGAGCTGGCCTGTGCCGAGATCGCCGCCTACGGCGAGGACGTGGCCAGGCACACCTTCAAGGCCAACTTCCTGGCCACGGTGGCTGCCGCCGAACCGGGCACCACCAACGGCTGGTCCGCCGACGAGGCGTGGGACTACGTGCGCAGAGAGCTCCCCTGCTGATGAGCTTCCTCAAGAAAGCGCTGATCGTGGGCGGCATTCCGGTGCGGCCCACCACCAAGAAGAACCGCTACGCCAAGGGCACCATGCGCGCCACCCAGGCGATCGTCCGGCAGGGCGCGGCGGCGGCTGCCGCTGAGCGCCGAGCCGCCATCCAACCGAACCCCACGTGGGTGCCCGGCTGGTACCCCGACCCCACCGGCTCCACCTCCGGGTGGCGCTGGTGGGACGGGGCGCAGTGGACGGAGCACCGGGCGTGATGCGCTGCCAGATGAGTGACTGGACGGACGCGCAGACGTCCGTCCGCTGCACCGGGCGCGCCGCGGCCACCGAGACGTGGCTGCCGGTCCCGACCGGACCGTGCGCCGATGAGCCGCTGGTGGTGCTGCTGGTGTGCAGCTCCCACCGGGAGCGCTCCTGGGCCGACGAGTCGTGGGAGGTGATCACGCTGCCCCTGAGCTCCCTGGCCGCGGTCTGACGGCCCGCCCGGTGTGCGGCTCGCACCCGCCACCTGGCACTACCCCTGAGCTGGGCGCACTTCCCTACCCGCCGCGCGGCGGGTAGAATAGGGGTGTGCCCCCGCCCGGGGGCGCACGGCCCAGCGGCACCCCGCCGCTGGACAACCGGCTCCGTTCGTACCGGAGCCAGAGAGGAACCTGATCGTGAACACCGAGTACCCGAGGGAGATCAACCCCCTCACCGAACCCCACGTGGCCCGGACGGTCACGCTGGCGTGGACCGACCCGGAGCTGGCGGCCATCACCCGCATCCGCTTCGTGGGCGACAGCTGGACCGGCCCGATGGACCTGTCCTACTGCCACGGCACGGCCCGCGACGGCACCCCCGTCCGCGTCCAACTGCCCGTCTACCAGGTCATGGGCGGCCGCTGGATCAAGCCCCAGCTCGTCACCGCAGCGAAGGCCGACGGCATCTTCCTGGCCGGGCTGTGCGGCGGCTCCATCGACGACGTGCTGAGCGTGATCTGGTGACCGGCGAGGAGCGCTACGCCATCGACCTGACGCCATGTCCGCACTGCGGTGCTGACTGGCACGACGCCCCCGAGGTGGGGCGCGGGGCCATCGAGCTGATCCACCGGGACTCCTGCCCGGAGCTCGGCCTGGTGGTGCCGGACGGCCCGGCCGTCCAGCCCAGCGGCCTGGCCATCATCGTCGGCACGATGCTGGGCGTGCTGGCCGTCGTCATCGCCGCCACGATCGGGATGGGGTGGTGGAAGTGACCGCCTCCGACCTGGCCGCGCCCCGCACCGAAGTGCCGGTGTGGTTCATCGTCGTGGGGCTGGTGGTCCTGCTGGCGCTCGCCGCCGCCCTGCCCATCGCCCTGCTCGTGAGCGGCATCCGCAACGGGTTCACCCCCCCGACGTTCCAGTCGCCCGTCGAGTGCGAGTGGAACCCGACGACGGGGCTGTGCTCATGACCCGGCTGGCCTGTGGTCACGACGTGCAGCTCGAGGTGGGCACCCGTGTCTTCAACCACTACGACATGGGCTTCGGGGTGCTGGTCGAACTCGACCGGCACCCGACCCCGCTGGAGCAGGACTGGCATCGCTACCGCTCCGAGGGTGCCACCTACTGGCCCGCCGACAGCCAGACCCTGCTCAACCCCGAGCGCGTGATCTGCGTGCCGTGCGGCGAGCGGCTGGTGGCCAGGACGGCGGCGCGGTCATGAGCGTCACCGTCGAGCCGATCACCTGTGGGGAGAGCTCCAAGATCACCCACGTCGCCATCACCAATCCGGTCGAGCTGATCGCCCGGGTGGAGACGGCCGACAACTTCCAGGCCACGGCGGCTCCGCTGGCCACGGTCCGCTACGAGCACCGGGCGCGCCTCGACGCCACCGGCCAGCGGGGACCGACCAAGGTCCGCATCACCTGGGACGGGGGCATGGAGGAGTCCACCTACGTCATCGACTGGGGCAGCGTGGACTGCGGTCCGGTGGCCCCACCCACGACGATGCCGCCCTGCCCCGAGGGCATGCACTACGGCGCGCCCATCGGCGGTCCGCCACAGTGCGTGTCCGACGCCGTGCCCATCTTCAACCCGGACCCGGCACCGGGCGCGCCCGCGCCCCCCGAGGCCACGACCACGGTGCCGACCATCGCCGATGCGGTCACCGTCACCCCGGAGCCGATCACCAACGTGGTCGTGCTGCCTCGCACAGCGCCGGTCACCACGCTCCCAGCCACCGGCTCCGGGCCGGAGCTCCTCATCGGCACCGCGGTGCTGCTGCTGGGCCTGGGAGGCACCCTCATCCGGGCCACGAGGCGACGGGCGGTGGCCCGGTGAAGGGCGCGCGGTGCCTGGAGCCCGGCGCACCCAGCCCCTTCCCCGACGACTGGGGCACCGGGCGCGCGGGCCGCGCCGCTCGCAGCCGAGCGCTGGCGCAGTGCCGGACCTGCCCGGCGCAGGTGGAGTGCGCCGAGGGCGCGCTGGCGGACTATGAGGCGGGCCTGCCCATGTACGGCATCCGCGGTGGGGTGGCCTTCACCGACGTGAGCAGGCCGGAGGGCGGCGTGAAGCGGCTGCGGCAGGTGGCTGCACCGTGAGCACCCACCGGCTGCGCTGGGCGCACTTGCGCTACCGCCGGGCGGCGGCTAGACTAGGGGGGCACCCCGCGGCCGCGGGGGCACGGCGGGGTTCGTACCCCCGGACAGGAAGGAACCGCAATGGAGAAGGACCTGAGGCTCGACCCGATACGGGTACCGGCCCAGTTCGCCACCGGACTCACGTTCGTCCGCCAGGGCAATGACTGGTGGTACGAGGAGACGGTCCCGGCCCAGCCGGTGCGTGAAGCGCCGGAGCTGGTCACCGAGCAGAAGAAGCGGCGTGGCTGAGGACGCCGAACTACTGGCCCGGCCGGGCGAGCTTGCGCTCGCCTGGCTGTTCGGCCGGTGGTGGATGATCCACGAGGGCCTCGTCGATGACGAGCGGGCGTGCGAGGTGTTCGCCGATGGATGAGTGCCCGCACATGCCGGGCTGCGATCCCGCCTGGTGCACGATCTGCAACGGGCGGGATGCGGCCTACGAGATGGCTGAGAAGGCGAAGGGGCAGAGCGCTCCGAAGCCGGGACCGCGCCGGGACAACCTGCCCGCCGGGGGCACGCTGCCGGAGGTGGCCTACGAGCCACAGTTCTCCGGGGCCAGGTGGGAGCGGCAGTGGCTGCGGGACGGGCGACCGATCCCGACACCGGGGGCGCGCAAGCCGCAGCCCCAGCGGATGCGGTCACGGGAGAAGCGGCCAGCGTCCGACCACGACTGGCAGGCCCGCCCGCTGGATCAACCGGGCGGGGCCACCGCAGCCGAGAACGACGAGCGCCTGGCCTACCGCCAGCGGGTGATCCGGCGGGCGCAGCGGGAGGCGGACCGGCGGGAGGCGGCTGACAAACGGGCCGAGCGCAGCCGCCAGCGGGCGAAGGCCCGAGCCAGGCGCCGGGGCGCTCCCGTCCCGGCGTGGGCGCACACGCAGTCGAAGCGGGAGACGATCCGGTCCATGGGACCGCCGGACGGTGAGGGTTCGTAGCCCTCACCGCCCACATGACGGGTGCCCGAGTGTGACGGGCAAGACCCGAGTCGGCCACGTCCGGGAGAGACAACCCGGAGCGATGGTCGGCGACTGAAAGCCGGTGGGGCAGAACGGCTCCGTCACCCGGTCGTGCCTGGAGGTTGCAGCCGCCAGGAACGTACACGACCGCTGCCATGACGAGACCGCCCGGCCGGACAGGGAACCCAGGCGCGACGGAAGGAACGGCGCGCCGCACGGCAGCACGTGGTCACTGAGGTGGCTTCTCGACCGGGTTCCCAGGTTCCTTAGCAGTGGAGGGCGCGCGGGCGCGAACCCGCGCGCCCTCCACCACACGCCCGGCTGCGGCCCGCTGCCGCTGCCGGGCACGACCGACCCATCCGGGGTCGGCAGAAGGGAACCAGATGCCTGAAGAGACACCGTGGTGGCAGGTGTACGACAACCTCGTGTTCCTGACCCGCGCCATGGCCGACTCCGACAACCACGACGCCTCCGCCATTGCGGACGCGGTGGAGAAGCCGTGGCAGTACGAGGCCGAGTACCAGGAGTTCCGGGCGTGGGAGGCCCACCTGGCCGAGGGACCGGAGGGGGTGACGAATGACCACGGAAGTAACGGTCGCTGAACTGCCCAACTGCGACCTCTGCTACGCCCTCGACGGGCGCCAGATCCTGGCGTCCTACGACGGCAAGACGGTGAACGGGCCGTGGGCCTACCTGTGCGAGATGCACTTCCACAGCCACGGCACCGGCCTCGGTACCGGCGTGGGCCAGCGGCTGAAGCTGCGGGAGCCACGGTGAGTGAGCCGGGACGGCTGCAACGCCCGACGGTGGTCGTGGAGGGGGTCTGCCCCCTCTGCGGCCTGCCGTCGGCGGTCACCTGCTACGCCGACGAGCTGGCGGTGTGGCGGCACCACAAGGAGACGGGCGGGCCGCTGCGCCACATTCAGTACGCCATGCCCGAGATGAAGCCCGAGGACCGGGAGACGCTGATGACCGGGATTCATCCCGCCTGCTGGGACGACTTCTTCAAGGACCGGGAGTGACGACCTGTGCCGACTGCGGCCGGACCATCCTCCTGCACCGGCCGGGGGCCACGGACGGAATGCGGTGGGCGCACCAGGTGGGGCGCGCTTGGGTCTACACGTGCCGCACGTCGTTCGTGGACCGACGCCTGGTGGCGGCTGACTACCACCACCCGAGGGGCGAAGAGCAGCGTCACTTCGTGGCCCGGCCCCGAGCGGGCGCGCAGTGAGCGCCCGCACCCGCACCGACGCCGAGGCGCTCGACCACCTGGCCTGGCTGCTGTCGGCCGAGGAGTGGCCGGGGGCGAGCGGCATGGAGGACGTCGCCGAGATCGTCGCTTCGACAGGACGTGACCTCGAGCAGCCCGGAGCTGACTGGCCCCGGCACTGAGCATCGGACCAGGGGAGCTCGTACCTCTCCTGGCCCACGATCTGACCACGGTGGTCAGACAGAAAGGAACCAATGGCAAGACCACAGAACGGCACAGCACTACCCGTCGACGACGAGGGAATGCTGAGCTTCGACGTCACCGTCAGCACGCGCATCGGCACGGTCAAGGTCGATCCGCTGGGCGACGAGCACGCCCACGTGGTGGCGTTCAAGCTCATCGCCATGCACGGCGAACCGGGCACGTACCGCTTCCCGATGGAGGACGGGCGCATGTGCGTCGTGACCGTGGAC
>Ga0105104_10001225_pt1 | contig 19349 bp, 21 predicted proteins | sample PPLLaktember2015_3_FD_87034 | JGI IMG/M metagenome (GOLD analysis project Ga0105104, IMG submission 87034) | Freshwater sediment microbial communities from Prairie Pothole Lake near Jamestown, North Dakota, USA - PPLs Lake P7 Core (6) Depth... | ecosystem: Environmental > Aquatic > Freshwater >... | reverse complement strand
GATGAGTGGCAATATTGGGCTACCTATTGGCTCAAGGTCTACGCATTCTATCTTGAGAATGATGTATGGCCTCCTAACTTCACGTCGTGTGATAAATACTCAGGTTGCATCTTTCAGCGTATCTGCACTCGTGTTCCTGAAGCAAGAGAATTTGAGATGCAGACAAAGTATAGAGTGGTTGAGCCTTGGTCACCTCACACACGTGACACCTCTAAGCTGTTAGGTTAATCATGCCAAGTATTAAACACATTCACAAATACTTCCGTCGAAAGATGGGAAAAGGATATATCGTCTACGCCTGTGCGCTTCCTGACTGCACACATTATATCCGTGAGGATATGGTTGTAGGCAAAAAGACTGTGTGCTGGGTGTGCGGCAAATATACAATCGTGTATCGAGATTCAAATGGTATTCTCGCTCGGCCGCACTGTAAGACCTGCACAAAGAAAAAGAAAGAAGATAAAGAGTCAAGCATCTTCGATCTTCCACCACTTGACATTCCTAACATTTTACCAGGATAGATCATGACTGACCAAGAGATCATTGAGTCGATGCTAACATACGGTGGGAGTTTTGTCAGAGCACTTGCCGAGTGTTGGCGTAAAGCTGACAGCAACAATCAGAAAAGGCTGAAGAAAACTTTTGCAGACGTGTGGCAGAATTACGAGGACCTGGCGCGCGTAAGAGATGGGATAGGACCTAATGCCTCAAGATCTCGATAGCATAACGATGGGTGATAAGCTCACATGTCTGTTCAAGGGTGATCCAGGAACAGGCAAGACGATTGCGGCTGCGAGCTTCTCAGGAGGTGAAGATGACATATACATCTTTGACCTAGACCAGAGGATGCGCCCCCTGTTGTTGCACTACGGACATCCGGAACTGAAGAAATACAAAGATCACATCAAGTTCGACACCTACTCTGGAGCGACAGCGTGGGCGGATCTCTGCACAAAGCTGGACAGTCTTATCTCTTACAATCCCTACGCAGCATTGTGTATGGATTCACTTACAGCCTTGTCGCGTATGCTCATCTCGTTGATGCTTACCGCAAGAGGAGAAGCAGGGAAGCAAAAGCTCAAGAAAGGCGGCGTCGCGCTGACGCAAATCGAAGATTACTCAGGCGAAGCAAACGGCATCAATCAAATCATCGACGCCCTCCGAGTTATTAGTGACAATGGTAAGAAGTGTCACTACATTATGACGGCACACGTTATTCAAACCTCCGAGAAAACTCGTGAAGGTAAAGTTTCGCTATCGCGATTCTTAGTCAACAGTGGTGCAAAGAAAACTGTCGCAGAACTGCCTGCATACTTCGATGAGGCTTGGCACTTCGATGTCGGCCTAGGCCAGACAGGTAAAGCTCAGTACAGAGTGCTAACGCATAACATCGGAACAGACTGGGCGAAGACTGCTCTACCACTCCCTGATGAAATTGACTTTACTGCCTACCCTAAGGATGAGGACTTCAATAAGAAGCATGGGTTGTTGTATCCCATGATCCAGCAACATGTCAAGTCTCATACCGAGGGCGACTCATGGGCGTAAGAGTTCTACCTAACGATAAAGATAGCTTGGCCGCGCTCTACTGTAGCACTACTGAGATAGCGTTCGGTCCTATCTTTCACGACAGCGAGCATTACAGTGCAGAGATGCGCGCCGAGAGTTTTCTTAGATATCTCGGAACTCAAGATGCTCGAAAGTTTTCTGAAGCTGCTCTACTCGATAGACATCGTAACTGGTTGGCGCAAGAGAAAGAGCAGTGGAAGAAAGAAGAGGAGGAAGATCCTGATATGGCCTAGCATTAACCATCGTCCTGACCTGACTACCTGACAACCTGACCTGAAAGAGAGACAACAAATGAAGATGCGCTTTACTGCCGAAGATCTGAGCCGTGGTACCATCGCTGACCCCAACTGGTATCCAGCAGTCGTCAAGTCGCTGGAGATCAAGCCCTCCAAAGGAGATCAGTCCACCAACTGGAATTACAAGTTGGAGATCCTTGCTGGCAAGAACAAGGATGGGAAAGATCTCGCGGGCACAAAGGTGTTCCGTCTGTTCAACGAGAAGGCGATGGGCTTCGCAATCCCCTTCTTCACGGCCATCGGCATCAACATCCAGGACGGCACCGAGGTCGATCCGAACGTCGCGATCGGCAAGAAGCTGCTGATCTACATCAAGAACCGCGAGTACGAGGGCAAGCTTCAGAACGAGGTCGCTGACTTTCGCCCCATCGGATAGCTTCGATCCGCTACGCAGGACATATAAGACCGCCTGCGTAGCGGAATTCATTCTCTTTTTACGACGGGAGTTCAACATGACAGATGAGAAGAAATCGACAGACGAAGAACTGAAAGAGATCGAGAAGGTCGTCGAAGAGGAAGAAGCTCTCGAAGACGACGAGCAAGACGAGGACGACGACTTCGATGCTGACGACGATGACGAAGAAGAAGATGAGTCTGATGAAGAATCAGACGTCGTAGAGTAGTTTATGGGGGGCTTCGGCCCCCTATATTTTGGAGGTTGGATGAAACTAGCTATAGATAGTATCATCGTTAAAGAAGGACCTGTTAATGAGGAAGAGGTTCAGAATCTTGCTGAGTCTTTTAAGGAACAAGGTCAATTACACCCACTAGCTGTCCATAGCGTAGCAGGCAGTTACGTCCTTATAACAGGACGCAAGCGTCTATCAGCCGCATTGATCTGTGGTTGGAAAGAAGTTGAGTGTGCTGTCCATGAAGGACTAAGTGATCAACAGATCGAGGAGATTGCGCTCCACGAGAATTTGAAACGATACAACTTGCCTTGGTATGAGCAGGTGACGATGGTCGAGAGACTTCACCTTCTCAAACAACAGATTCATGGCAAGCCCCCTGAGCAGGGCGGAGGACATGACAAGGTAGGTTGGTCAGTCAGAGATACGGCAGCCGCGTTGAGCCAGGCTCTGGGTAAGACCTCTCAAGACCTGCAACTCGCGCGCCACGTAAGGCTCGACCCATCCTTGTCTAAGGTCAAGGACAAGCGCACCGCACTTCGTCTAGTTCGTATTGCTGTAAAGCGAATAGATGATGAAGAGCAAGCTGGTGCGGCTGATTATGGCATAAAGATGAACCAGCTTTTTTGCGGCGACTCTGCCGTCGTATTAAAGCACATCCCAGATAATACCTTCCATGCCTGTATCACAGATCCACCTTGGCTCAGATTCTTTGATTCAACTCTGCGACTCGACGAAAGGACATTGCCCGTTTTTCGGGAGTTGTATCGGGTCATGCGTTACGATAGCTTCATCTACATATTCGCCGGATTTGACGACTATCATTACTACTCTGGGAGGACAGAGCCAGATAGTATATTGCCGTCAGAAACCAAACGAATTCCTGGAGAACTTGAAAAAATCGGGTTCCGTGTGGCCAAGACTCCTCTCTTTTGGAGAAAGCTCAAATCTTTGTCCCGTCGGGGCGTTACTGCGTGGGAGCACGGACGTGATTTCGAGATCATTGTTTTGGCTGTTAAGGGCAATCCAGTCCTAGCAGGTGGAACTCAGGATACCTCTTTCTTTGACTTCGACGCCGTCCCGCCAGTCAAGCTCATCCATGCTAACGAGAAACCTATCGACCTAATGAAGAAGCTGCTCGAAGAATGCACTCATGAGGGTAATGCAGTCATCGACCCATTCGCAGGTTCATTCGTTGTGCCTGATGCTTGCAAGCAGATGAAGAGGTATTGGATTGGTATAGATAGGGATCAGGAGTCATATTCTAGAGGATGTAAGAGACTAGGAATTGAGGAACAGTAGTGTGGTGGTTAGCAGATGGTAGGATCTGGAGAAGATTCATGAGTGAGCCTGATGTAAATTGGTATGTAGATCGCATAAAGGTAATGCTTGGTGAAATTGACAAGCTAGTCTTTGAATCCAGCGCAACCAACTCAATAAAGGAAATCATTTCTAGTAACACTGACGAAATCGAAATCACCCTCTATAAAATCATTCGGAAACTTGGAGGAGCACCACTGAAATGAGACTCTTAAGTGACAGAATACAAGAGTTCATTGATTGGTTAGAGGAGATGACAGATTTTGGTGAGTGGGATGCTAATATCAAGACCGAAGTTCACAAAAAACTAATCACATTCATGATCAGTGATGAGGTCAAACCAAAACAGCACGAGTGGGAGTTTTACGCAAACGGATCATTCTGTAAACGCTGTGGCGCATCGATTGGAAGTGGAGTAAAGTGTCGATGAGAGCTGACGTATTTGTTTATATCTCTGGTCCCATCACTGCAAAGCATGGGTATCTAGTCGAGGAGAATGTCGCAGTAGGACTGAAGATGTTTCTTGATTTGACTGCACTCGGAATACCTGCTTATTGTCCTCAGATGATAGCAGGTTTTCCTTCTGCATTCAATATAGCTTGGGAACAATGGATGGACTTGGATTATATTATGATTTCTAAATCCACACACGTGCTCATGTTGCCTAGATGGAGAGATAGTAGGGGTGCAATGGAGGAGAGAATTTTTGCCGACACTCAGAACATCCGCGTATGCGAGTCTCTCCCAGAGTTATTGGATGCAATCAATGAGGCATAGAACAATGTATGGATCGAAGACCTTCTATGATCTTCTCAAAGAAGCCGGACAACTGCACTCTTTGAAGTCACATGACTATGCGTCTGACAAAGATCCTTATGCAAACTATAAGTTTGCTGGTCAGATGTCCAAGTTGTTCGATGATCCTGATGATTCTGGTTTTGTTGGTCGTATTGCAGAGAAGCTGTACAGGCTGGCCAATCTAGAGAACAACAGGAAAGAACCAAAGAACGAAAGTGTTGAGGATACTGAGCGCGACCTCTGTGTGCTCATGATCCTCTGGATGAGCATGAGGAAAGACAGAAGGAAAACTGAAGTAGCTGAGCAGGGAATTAACGAGAATGTCCCAATCTCCTAGATACGTTCCAGGTATAGGCCCATTCGGAGCTAAGCTAGCTATCGTTGGTGAAGCTCCAGGTGCGGCCGAAGATATATCAGGACGTCCCTTCGAAGGACCTGCTGGAGATCTTCTCAATGCTTTTCTACGTGAGGCAGGGATCAATAGAGCAGATTGCTACATCACCAATGTCGTGAAGTTCAGGCCACCTGAGAACGACATGAAGCGTCTGAATGAGATTGGTGTATCATTAGCTCAGTCTACACAAGAACTATTTGATGAGCTTCATGCACTAAATCCCAACTGCGTCCTTGCCCTCGGTAATACAGCACTCCAGGCACTAACCAACAAGACAGGTATCAAGGTATATCGAGGCTCGGTATTAAGAAGCAGTGACTTCAATCTCAAGGTAGTCTCGACCTATCACCCTGCACACTTGCTGAGGCAAGCAGGTGGTGAGGTTGCAGACTATGCAGCACGAGCCTATGTAAGTCTAGACTTTGCTAAGGCTGCTCGCGAAGCTCTGACACCTGAGTATCATGTTCCTGATAGGTTGCTCACGGTGTGCCGCAACAGTCTCGATCTGTTTAGGTTCAAGCGTCAGTACTCAGGGAAGCAGAAGGTTGCGGTAGACATCGAATCATACAAGTGCATTCCAGTCTGTGTCTCGTTTGCTTTCAGTCGCTATCATGCTATCAGTGTACCTCTAGTCAACATGACTGGCTCGCAAAGCGAGACATGGATTCCTTATCATGAACTTGTTCAGATGTGGAAATTCGTATCAGATATTCTTGATGACCCGCGCTACGAGCTTATCGGACAGAACTTTAAGTTCGACGATGCGAAGCTACGTTCGCCATGTAGTTTTAGACCAGCGAACTTGTATGCTGATACAATGCTCATGGCGCATACCCTTTACCCGGAGTTTCCTCTGGGTCTTGCTTTTCTGGCTAGCATTTGGACGGATGAACCCTACTACAAAACAGAAGGGAAAGAATTCAACCCAAAGAGGGATACTTATGATAGGCTCTACCTCTATAACGCTAAGGATGCGGCGATTACTTTTGAGGTATTCGAAGAGCAAGACAAAGAGCTAGCTGAGATGGGTCTTTCTGATTTCTACTACAACTATGTCAACAGATTGCACAATGCATATCGTGACATGGAACAGGTAGGATTGCTACTTGATGTTAATCGAAACAAAGAACTGAAAAAGAAATATAGAGCAGAGTTAGCTGAGGGTCAGGCAAGGCTCAATGAGTCAGTTGGGAGGCCAATTAATGTCGCATCGCCTAAGCAAGTTAACGAATTACTATATCGTGACATGGGTTTACCCCTCCGCAAGGATACCTCGGAGGATACTCTCGTTGCACTCCAGAATAACGTCTGCAAAGTCGAGAGTGATAAAGCAATCCTCGCTGACATCCTGCTCATACGTCGTATCAGAAAGACGCTTGGAACATATCTTGAAGCAAGAGCTGACTACGACGGACGAATGCGGACTAGTTATAGAATTGTTGGGACAGAGACGGGCCGCACCTCGACTACCCTCCTCAAAGCACCTGTAAGGCCGCACAAGATTGGCTTGGCATTTCAAACAATGACCAAGCATGGTGAAACTGGATCAGATTTGCGTAGTCAATTCGTTGCAGACGATGGCTACGTGTTTGTAGAGATTGACTCGTCTCAAGCTGAGGCTAGAGTCGTAGCTCTACTTGCTAACGATTTAGAATTGCTGTCGCTCTTTGATACTACTGATGTTCACAAGCTAACTAGTAGTTGGATATTCAACTGCGCTCCGGAGAAGGTTACGTATGAGCTTAGATTCGTTGGGAAGACAACGAGGCACGCAGGAAACTACGGCATGGGAAAAGCAAGGCTCATGCAAATCATTAATACTGATGCAAAGAAATTCCGCATCAACATCCAGGTCAGTGAGTGGAAAGCTGGACAGATTCTGGACGCATTCCATAACTTTTCGCCAAAGATACGTCAAGTTTTCCACACTGAAGTTGTACAAGCCTTACGCGACAATGATAGGATTCTCATTAACCCTTTCGGCAGACGTAGGCAATTCTTCGGTCGCTTCGATCACGAGTTGGAGAAAGAGTCATTTGCTCAAATTCCTCAGTCGACAATTACTGATAACACGAAGCGCGCGCTCCTCGATATCAGGGACAGAACTGCTGATGACGTTCGAATCTGGGGGTCGTTTGCTAGCACTACAGGAATATGTGTTGAGGCACACGATGCGCTTGTCGCACTAGTTCGTGAGACAGAGATAGATCAATACTTGAGCTACGCTGTTCCAGCATTCGAGTTACCTATAGATTTCTCGCAATGCACCTTGCCTCGTGGTACAATCAGTATTCCGTGTGAGGTAAAAGTTGGAAAGAATTACAAAGATTTAAAGGACTACGTTCATACCTCACACCAGAGTCTTTGACCTTGGGGACGGTATGGGAAGGGGTAAAGGTGAGTTGGCTCGACGATATAATGCAAACCTCAGCAGAGGTCGAGAGCCCTAAGCAATGGATTTGGTGGTCAGCGATAAGTGCTATTGCAGCAGTGAGTGGTAGTAATGTCTTTCTAGACAAACACTATTACAAGCTATCACCCAATCTATTTGTCATGCTTCTCGGTAAGAGTGGTCTAGGTAAAGGATGGCCCATATGGTTAGCTAAAGAACTCGTGACTGTAGTAGATACTACCCGAGTTATCTCAGGTCGTAACTCCATACAGGCTGTAGTGAAAGAGCTAGGGACAATCACAACACGTAACGGCAAGCCAGCAATACCTGACTCAAGAGGCTTTCTAGTTTCAGGTGAGTTTGTCAACTTCGTGATTCAAGACCCGCACTCGTTGAGTATCCTTACTGAGCTATACGACACCCATTACAGTAAGGAATGGAAGAACACTCTGAAAGGTGCGGGCGTTGATACACTGAAGAATGTGTGTCTGACCATGTTGGGTGCATCCTCTCCGCCTCACTTCCGGGAGGTTGTACATTCCAAGGATATCGAGGGGGGTTTCCTTGGTAGAACTCTGATGGTGTATGAAGAAACTAGGGGTCATATCAATCCCCTAATAGACAAGCCTAAGACTCTATTCGATCCTTTACGTACTGCTGAGTACTTGGTAGAGGTATCGAAGATTCAAGGAGAGTTTAAGTATTCGGAGGGTGCGAAGAAAGTATACTCCGATTGGTATTTCGATCTCAGAGCTAGAGACACTCAGGACAAAACCGGTACAGTGCAGAGAGTCCATAACCATGTAGAGAAGACTGCAATGTGTTTAGCTCTAGCTCGTGACTTGACCTTAGAGATTCAACCTCAAGATATTGATAAGGCGATCGAAGTCTGTACAACTCTTTTGACGCATGTAGACAAAGTCATGCAGGGATCAGGCGGGAAGAGCGAGATTGCTCAAGAGCAGGCGATGGTTCTCAACGTCTTGATCAAAGCCCCTGAGAATGAGCTGACCAGACAGAAAGTTCTTCAAAAGCTTTTCGGGGATGTCGACAGCTTTGTTCTAAACAGAGTTGTTGAGACCCTAATCGAGGCCAAAGCAGTTACATCAAATACTCGCGGAGGTCACATCTACTACAAGCTGACCCCAGGATATCTCAAACAGCTAGATGAGTGGAAGAAAATTAAGGAGAAAAGACAATGAGTGAGGAGTTGAGATTGACTATGGACAAGGCAGAACCGAGTGAGGCTGACAAGGCTCTTGATAAACTGGAGGTAGCTGTTCATCTGCTGAACAGCATCAGGCAGAATCAGAGCGTTGTAGATGGCAGGGGGATTAGCATAGCCATCACGCATATCGAGACAGCTATGCTTTGGATCAAAGACGCAGTATTGGAAGATGGAGTTTAAGCGACCAGTAGAAGAAATGGGCTGTCCTGAGTGTAATAGCGCAGCCTATTACCAAGGTACTCAGGACAGCCATTACATCTATGTTTGTCAGAATCTACATCTAACTAGAGTACGAATTCCTAGGGTCGAGGAACCTTCGGAAGACTAGAACTTGCTCGCGGAGGACGGGGGAGGCCAGAAGTAGCAGAGCCTCCTCCGACTTGTGCTGCTATACCTGAACCTACAAATGGTATAGCCTGAGCACCTTGCTTCAACAGAGGATCGAACCTATCAGTACCACCTGGCTTGTCTGTAGCAGCTTTATAAGCTCCGTAAGATAGCTTACCAGCATCAGACAAAACAGGCCCACCTAAGAACTCAGCAAACCCTGTAGTTTTAGTCCCCGCGCTTGCGAGGTCAGCCAAGATACCAAGTGCCCAAGCTTGACCGAGATTAGAGAATATACGATCAAGCCCATCTCCTCTATCTGCTATAGCCTGACCTGCCCCAACACCAGAAACAGTTCCCTTTATTCCTGCCTTGATATCTCCAATACCCTCACCCATTGTGGTATATAGGGCAATAGCTAGTGGAATGTTTCGAGCAGGATTCTCCATGACTGCATCCTTGATGATGCGCGTCTGGGTGAAAGCATACTTCTTGAAGATAAGAGGTATCTCTGCAATAGGATGACCTGACCATAACCTCGGTAGGTCAATACCCTGCGCGCGCCCCTGAGTGATCTCCGACATTCTACCACCTGCGATACCTTGCTGCTCAGGAGTTAGTTCACCCTGTTTCAGCACTTTATCGATAGGTTCTAGAACTAGATTCTGCAAACGCGCTCTTGCTCTTTTGTTTGTCGGATCTTTCTTTAGCTGTGCGAATAGCTGATTAGCTGTAGTCTTACCTGCTACAGCTGAGACAGTTCTGTTCAAGGTCTCTGACTTCTTCATCAGAAACAGCTTCGATAGCGCACCTTCTCCACCTACTTCCCTGAGCAGGTCTTGATTGATCGTCTGGAGCGCGCCTGTTGCTTCAGCCTCACCTACAGCGCCTTTATAATCTGTAATGACTTTCTTCAATGCACCAGCATATGCTCCGAGATTAGCACGTAGTGGAGTAGTCGCCATCTGAGAGAAGTTCGATATAGCATAATGAGATAGGTGTGCGGCACTCACTACCTTCCTCAAACCCCGATTGACAGCAGTCCAGGATGGATTACCTGTGCTTGCTACATCGCGACCTAGATGAGCACTAATGATCTCTCTAATTCTCTTTGGATCATCAGTCCCTTTAATCAGTTTCTCAATAGCACTATTAGGATCTGCAATGTCACGCGCTCCAAACTCGCGCGCCTCTGCGATCCTTTTACCCATATCATTTAGATGCATCAGGTCTACGTCAAGATCCATTCTATATCCTGGCGCATTACCCTGACGTTCATGTGTAGCAGATATAAGGCGCTCACCATGCTGAGCTGCATTCTCTACAGCCCTTGCTGCGTCATCAACAGTCCAGCCTTCCTTCTCTAGGTCGGCAATGAACTTGTCCTTGTTCTTAACAAGGTTCTTCCTGTCATATATGTGAGGCCAATGATTGGCTCTCTCACGAAATGGAATGATCTTTCCCTCAGCAGTCCTCAGGCCCGCACCTGATTCCTTAGCTGCCTTGACAACCTCAGCATCTATTACTGCTCGCTTTTCTAGCGCAGCCTGGACAGCAGGATCGTTAGGAACGATGCCTTTATCTCTTGATTCGACGTAGACCTTTACCTGCCCTGGCGTTAATCCAGCAGTTGCTTCCTTAGCTCGCTTGCCCCACTCACCACCTAGATAATCACCAGCCAATCTGGTTCTAGAGATAAGCTCTGCAAGTGCAGGACCAGTCTTACCTGAGTCCCGGATGACTGAGATATCACCCTTACCTACCTCAGCAGCAGCCTGAGCACCCTTTACACCTTGCACTTTTCGTCTTTGACGCTCAAAGAATCCAACCTTCTGTGCTGCGTCCTGTAATTCTGGAATACCTGACGCTGCTGCTTTACCGACAGGACCTGTATCAGGCGCTTCGCCCATTACCTTATCTGCAACAGGTCGGGCTTTGCCTCTATCGAAGGTTCCAACAGGAGGTCCCATCTTTGGTCTAGGGTCTGACACGAACTCGTTACCAGGGATAACACTATCATCCGGACCAATCCTTCCAGAGACCCTAGGCTTGCCCTCTGGAAAGAATCCAGCCTCAGGTCCGATATCCCAAGGCATTGTAGGTTGCGCGTCAAATCCTAGCTTCTGCCTACCAATGACAGGCTGTAGTATAGGTTGAGTAGCAGGGTCATGCACTCCGTACGGACCAACTTCAGGTCCATACAACTCCGTTGGTGGCGGAGGAGATTCTCTGAATGGTAGACCCTGCTGCTCAAACCCATACTCAAGAGGCATCTGTCGAGGTGCAGGTTTAGCTACAGGTGGTGGAATGTCTGGCAATGCTTCTCGGACTGGTAGGGTTTTCTTTCCACCCTTGCTACCTGCAAGAGCGAGCGCGCCAGCGAACAGACCTGACCCAGCAGCATGACCGTAACGACCTTCACCTACGTCACGAGCCATCTGTGTAACAGGTACACCTAGTCCTGCCTCTGGCAAGGTAGCTAGACTTCTCCCTAGCGCCTTTCCATATTCACCCTTCTGTTCATACCCATAAGCCTCCCTACCACCTTGCATGAAAGGCTCAGTGACACCACCGATAAGCTCCTTCGCAGCACGCGCGCGATCCTCTATACCTGCCTGTGAGAAATCGAGATTGCCTGGTGTTAGCTTACCAACATTACTGACGAAGTGTCCAACTCCCTTAGCACCTTCCTTTATAGCTCCTAAGAATCCTGTATCTGGAGCTTTAGGAGCTTGAGCTGTCGGAAGCTGCATAGATCTATATTCTTCTGGCAGCTCTTCAAGATCAGTGTCAGGATAATTTGGATCAGGTTTTGGTCCAGTCGGGACGTTAGGCGTTATGCTTCGACGCCTTTGCATCCAATCCTTGACATCAGACTGAGTTGGAGGTGTAGGCTTATCCCAGTCCATGTCCAGGATCTCACCATCATAGTCTATCTGAATTCTTCTACCTGGCATGACTCACCTCAGAACTTCAGACCACCACCGGGAGGGAGATCACCAAACTTGATAGGTCTTTGCGTAGGTGTTGTCGGATTGTTTCTCGGCGCGGCACCTACAGGACGACGCGTTCGGAGAATCTCTTGCTTTCTTGCTTCGATTGCAGCTAGGTATTCTCTGGCTGTATCATCTGGTGCATTAGTTCCAAACCAATCACTTGAATGTCGTGGCTGACCTTGTTCATCCAGTGACCAACCTGCAAACTTTGGATTCGTTCTAGCTACCTCTTGAGCAGCCATCGCATTAGCAGTAAAGTTCTCACCAGCGTTGACGAATCCAGCAGAACCTGCATTCATACCAGACTGGTCAGCATTCTGTTGTGAGATATTGAGTTGTCTATCACGAGCTGCATTAGCGATCTCGTCCTGTGCTTGACGCTGACCAAACTCCAGGCCGCGCTGATTCAGATTGCCTTGTGCTACGCCAAGCTGGCCTCGACTAGTCTCTGCACCAAATGCCTGGATGTTTGTGCCACGTTCTCTGTCAGCTTGTGTACGACCTGCAAGCGATGGCCCAAGGACAATAAGGTCAACCGTGCCGTCCTCCATGACCTTAACCATTTCCTCATTGCCATCCGCACCAACTCGATGGGTATAACCCTTAGTTGCCATGTCTCTGATCTGAGCTTCTCGATAAGCTCTAGTTGTGTTAGCCCCGAACTCGTCGATGTCAACCTTACGCCTGTTGAGCGCTTGGTTCTCTGCATCGACTTGTTGTTGCCTGACAGCCTTGACGTAATTGAGCTGGCTTGTAGCGTCGTCCTTCTCGATATCAGCTTGCTCCTTCAGGCCCGCGCCTTTCATCTGCCAGCCCTCTAGAGCATTTCGATACGGGGCATTTGTTACCTTCTCACCTAGAGCCATACCCGACTTTAGGTCATTGAATGAGGCAGCACCCGCAATGAGCGCGCCAGCTAACCGACGTCCCCTGGAGGGAGCATATTGTTCCTGTGTCGGTAGCTTACCAATGTGCTCTCGATATGTAGCAGAGGCTTGACCTCCCTGCATACGTTTGAGTGCCAGTGAGATAGGATCGTTGTCAGCCTCTTCAGATGTAGGTCCGCTGATAGGATTGGGTGCTGTCTGCCCTCGATTGAAATCGATTTTCCGATAAGCGCCCATCAAAGGATCTTCCTGCTGAGGACTGAAGATATTGGCGAACCGACGCATGTTGAAGGCGTTATCTTCTCTGGGCATTAGCCTACTCCATATCCTCTCTTATCCATCCCAGCGCCGCCACCCATGCCGCTGATACCACCACCAATCACATTGGTGAGGCCACCACTAAAGTAGGTGCCTGCCATCCCTGCCGCAGCATTTAGGGCATCACGACCCCAACCCTGATCTCTAGGTAAAGCACCTTGACTTTCGTTCCAGACTCCTCTAGATTTCAATCTGTTTTCGTCGTAAAGTGCAACCTCACCTGGAGTATCGCTTCTCAGACCACGCAAACCACCTGCGCCAGCTAATGCATTATCAGCTAGGAATGATGCTCTCCATCTAGAGTCAGCAGCCGCGTTAGCAGCAGACATAACTCCCCTGTTAGCCGCACCTTCAGCGAGGTCTGCAAGTCCTCTAGTTCCAGCAAGCTCATTACCTGTCTTGAGTCCTTGCCAGCTAGTCTCATTTCCAGCAGCCGCACCTGCTGCATTAGTCTTATTGCCTGCAATGGAGTTTGCCATGCCCGTAGTGGCATCTACGACTCCACCCATACCTGATAACTTGTTTCGAGAGAGAAGTTCTTGAAGACCCTGCTCCGCACTCGACAGACCTGAAGTTCCCCACTGTCGACCTTTATTGACAGCGTCCTTAATTCCTAGTTCAGTGTCTCTCGATGCTTCCGCAACTCCTCGCGATTCATCTCTCGCAAGGCGTGACATGAGAGCGGCTTGACCTGGACCACCACCCCCTTGTACCCTGCCGAGACGATTGCCTTCTTCCCTGACCCTGTCGTAGAATGCGGGTATTCCTGATGTGCCGCGCGACCTGGCGTTGGCGATGTCTTGATCGTTGTAGCCTCCAGTGCGCGAAAATTCGTCAAAGACCCCCATTCCACGGATGCGGTTTCGTCCTTCCTCATCGACGCCGCCACCTTCAGCAAAGTTTTTATACTGACCAATCGAACGATTGACATCAGCAATTTGCTCAGGTGACCAACCACCATTGTCAGCAATACCCCCAAGGATACCCTGGTATTTGTTGAAGTTTGTTGGATCAAGTCCACCACCATTCATGAATTTTTGATAGGAAGCTGTATAATCTCCTGCTGCATCTGGAGTAGGACCTGCTCCACCTCCTCCACCTCCTCCTGGCTGACCAGCAGTAGGATTGAAAGCATAGGCTTGGTCTAAATAACCCTGACCTCCAGTAGCAGCAAAGTCCTGATAAAGTTTGTTAGCTCCAGCATAGGCTTCATTGCTACGATTATAAGCCTCACCAGATCGTTGCTTCTGCTCAGTCTCGAATTGTGATTGATAGTTCTGACTCTGCTGTAGTTGCTTATCGACGTCTTTTTTGTTGCCACCCATTACAGCTCCTTGACCAAAAGTTCCCCTGGTCTGTCTGCCTTGAAGAAACGGAAGTGCTTTTGCATTATAAGTGCGAAGTCTGGATCAGCACAAAAAGCATATAGCTCTTGAATCCCTGCCTGCTCTGTACCTCTAAAGCCCTCAAGTATCAACATCCTAAATGCGTTGACACGAGAACGAAGCGGAGCAGACTTATCGAGAAAGAGCATAGCTTCCGCAAAAAGCTTGACTTGGCCATAACCGATAATCTTTCCCTGGTCCTCGACCACAGCATCTATGATCGACGACCTTCTATTCGGTAGGCCGTAATAGTCTGAGTGATGGTCTTCCCAAATCTTACTGATAGCTGGGACATCGTCCCAAGTAAAGCATCTTAATTTCATATAAAGATGGGGGGTCGAAACCCCCCGTCCCCTTACGCACGATTGAAACGCTTACGAGCCTTACCAGCCAAAGCGAACAGTCCCGTACCAAGAAGCAACATCGAACCAGGCTCAGGAACAGCCGCAAGCTGATCCTTGATAAGAGTCTGTCCTCGGCTAGTCAATTGCCCACCAGCAGTCAGTGACAGATCAAATGACAGCGTCATTCCGAACAACGCCGGATCGAGCACAGCGATGTTATTCACCGTATGTGAGAATGCATCAGTATCTGGTCCTGCCACATCTGCAAAGCTAGACAACAGAATACCGGGTGTATCAGTAGGTGTCTCTGCACCCTGCTGATTGGCAGGATCATTGTGCCATCGCAATGCAATGGTTGATCCTTCAGCGTCTGTCCAAGTTCCACTGCCGCTCAATGAAGCCTCAGCAATAGGTCCAAGGAAGTTGATACTACCAACTGCCACCGTGCCATTTACCGTCGCACCAGTGTTGTTGGTGATCTGCAACGATGAGCTATTTAGCACGTTATGCGTGCCAATAGTCTCGGTATGCAGAGAACCCTGAACATTCAATCCACCAATGGTAGCTGGCGCAAGTGACAGACTTCCAAGAGTGGGATCAATATCCAGAAGTGTCGCACCAAAGGTACAACCGATGTTGTTGTCGGATGCACAGAAATCCGTGCCTCCGATTGTCCCAGCCAACAACAGCGGACCTGCTGATGCGCGAGCTGCGACCAACAAAACGAAAACAAATACTACACAAAGTCTCTTCATCTTGGTTTCCCCCGTCTGTCATTCACCCTTTTCGATGGTAAGAGATTCCCAGGAGTGCGCGTCTCCCTCTTTACCAATCCAGTTGATAGGCGCATCTGCCTTAGTTGGTCCGCCACCCTGAATACCAGCGAGCAGACCTGAGTTGGTGCGGAGCGCAATCTTGTCTCCCAGCTTGACAGCAGCGAAGGCTGCAAGTGAGGCATCAATCATAGCCTGAACTTCTTCCTTGGTCAGACCAGACTGGGTGGGGGGCTGAGTTCCTCCACCCTCAGCACCGACAACAGGATCGTACTGATTGCCAGCGACATGATACCATGCCCAGACAAGCTGAGTGCTCTTAGGCAGTGCGCGAAAATCCTGCTGAGGATTATGCGCCCTTGAGTAAGTGCCAACAGCATCATCAAGGTACTGAATGCAGCGAGTGTAATAGCCATTCTCATCAGGCGTATTTGAGGGAAGGAAGATACGTCCCTTGGGGGCGCCTGAGAACTGCTGAGTGAAAGCAAAGTAAGGCATCGACGCATTCGGAACTACACCCGGACCATAGCCTGGAGGTAGTCCACAGTTCGTCATGATTGCTTCCCAGTTGGTGGCAGGCGCACCGAGCTTCTGACCGATGCCCGCATAAAACCAAGTCCGTGCTTCGTCCTCTGTTTGAGGACAACGACTCATATCAAACGCCATGTTTGCTCTCCATAAGTAACGCTTTGTAATTTGGACTTTGTGCTGATGACACTACAGTGAAGTATGGTTCGACAAAGCTGCCCACATCTTTCCAATCACCATAGTTGTAGAGAAGTAGTCGTTTTGTAAAATTTGAAATCACCTCCATAAGGGCTAAGGCTTTATACTCAGGCACCTCGAAAAGTCGTTGTGATGAGAGTAGAACCAGATCTACTTCCTCCCAGTATCGAAAGTCAAAGATATCAGAGTAGTAAGGGATAACACCTGTAGCTATCATTGGAACTATTGATGCGTTGGAATCAATCCCTACCAATCGAGTGTCAGGGTGCGCGGCTTGGATTGCTTTGAGTAGCGTACCATCACCACAACCTAGATCTAGAACCTTGCCCTGCACCTTACTATCTGCCAGCACAGAGATGATGAATTGGTGCGCCGCGCTCATAATCGTTTTGGATTTGAATCCATTCAAATACAGACGACTCTTCACTACATTCTGGAATGGAAATTTATTCCCGCTTGCCCCATGCTCAGGATATATCTCACTTTCCAATCGCATTGTAGCCTTAGTGGGTAGCGCATCAGATGCATAGATGGTCTTAAGGATGGGAGTAGTCACCATTGCTATACCGTGGAGAGAGGTCCACTCCATAGGCATAGCGATTAACTGCTGCAACCAATCCGCAGACTTGACTAGACCCTCTGTATGCATCATAACGCCTATAATTTGTGCGCCAATTTGCACGCTTGGCTCACAGCCCACGCTACATGGGAGATGAAAGACTCCTCGTATACCAATGTGCCGTAGCAGAACATTGTTATATACTCGGTTCGCTTGTAGCTGTTGACCAAAGGAATGGATCGTTAAATCTCTCCATCCTTCTTGCTTCCAATGTAGTTGGAAAGATGAAATACAGCATCTTGGAAAGCCCAGCATATCGCCAATGGCAATATCGTCACCAGCTTGCCAAGCGTCCAGAAATCTCTCAGGCGACAAGCCAAAATATACACGATACGTGAATTTCTTCCCATGCTCATAAGCTATCGACGCATTGCCATAACTCTCACTTGCACCGTCCATCCCGACGATGATCATCGGAACGTTGCGCGCCAGCGCCCAGTTCTGGACAGTTGGTAGTTCCTCTGGAGTAATGCTTTGCAGTACACCAGGTCGCATACCACTCAATAGTGTGAGGCGCTCGATGCCTGCCCAGCCTGACGAGATACTTCTAATCTTAGGCTCCCAAGACTCTCTAGCTTGCTCTGACACCCAAGCAACACGAAGGAAATCTGGAATTGTAAAGTCAAGACGCTCTAGTTTGCCCACTCTGGTTTCTCCTCTAGAAGTGTAGCTCGAACACCGTAATCAGAATGATCCCCATGTGAATCACCATGAGGGGTATCACCATGTTGGCTGTTCACCGAATGAACAGCTAGAATCCTATCAACAATCGCTTGCTTTTTATCACTTGAAAGTAGCTGTCCAAAATTATCCCACTCCATTTTTTGAAAAAGAGAATACCACAGTTTACAATTTACGGTTCGATTTCTCCAGTCCCCGTCGATTGCTGTGCCCGGACAGTGACCTTTGCAGAAAGCGAAGTATGAACAATCTCGACAACCACCATGCTCTTGAGGCGTTCGATAAAGAGCTTGATATCGCTCAATTCCTGGGGTGTCAGCTTTGACCCAGTTGACCCCGTCTTTATTAGTTCTACCACAATTTGACATAACACCATCTGGTGATACTCCCTGAACTGCAGCAGTTGTCTGAGGATCACAATGATTCCAAACACACATTACGCTTGGATTTTCCTCTGTAAGTAGCTTCTTGATATCTGCGAATGGAAGAACATGCATGGTCGTCGCTTTAGACCATTCATAGAGTTCTAAGTAGGTTTCGACTTGTCGTTCTTCTGTAAGGGCGAATTCGTCTCGGCCGCAATCGATCTCCATCTCATGGAGATTAAGATACCTAACCCCAAGAGAGCTAAGAGTATCAAACCACTTACAAAGCCGAGCAAGATCATTGTTCCCCCGATGAATCGTACAGATGATTGAGGGGTAGATCCCAAGCGCACAGAGTTTACAAATTGCAATCTCTGTCTTGGCAGTTAGTTCGATATCGCATCGAACCCCATTCATATCAGCTGGACCATCTATCGAGATACCTACCTGAACTTTGTATTTGGCGAAGAGCTCGATATGTTCATCTGTGATAAGCGACCCGTTGGTTTGGATTCCGTTATGTCCGAATCTTTCAAGTCCCCAAGCCCAGACTTCTTCTAGATGCTCGATAGGAGCAAGAAGTGGCTCTCCACCGAAGACAGCAAAGTTAGAACCTAGTCTCTCAAGTTGGCTCTTAGCTTTTGGCCAGTCCCTGGCCACATTGATATTACCTGCTTCCCTCATTGGATCTTGATAGCAGTACTGACATTTGATGTTACACGCAATGCCAACTGGAAGATATTCTACGCTCATGCTGGACCTATGAAAGTCGGGTTGTCAGTATGTGGAACATCTGCGTGTGTCGCATCATTATGGTCCGAGTGCGGCACATCTGAATGAGGAGCATCCCCATGCGAACCTGCTGGGACATCTGAGTGTGGCGTATCACCATGACTATTTCCACCAGGATCATCATGGTGTGGTACATCAGAATGTGTATCTTGATGCTGAGTATCATTATGGGTATCATTATGACCATCAGTATGCAGGCGCGCCCCATCATTATGATAGTCTGTATGGCCATCTTGATGTGATTGATCAACGTGACCTGTGTCTGAGTGCCCTCCCGTACCAGCATCATTGTGATCGAAATGATTTTGGTCAGTGTGCCAACCATCGTCATGCAAATCTTCATGAGCATCGGCATGACCTACATCGCTATGCACATCAGTATGGGAATCACCATGTGCCCAGTCATTATGGATATCATCATGAGCAGTATCTAGATGACCTCCAGGAGGTGCGTCAGTATGTACAACTTGATCCGTATGATCTACGTGAGTTGCTGCACCACCACCATCG
>Ga0105104_10001223_pt1 | contig 19354 bp, 15 predicted proteins | sample PPLLaktember2015_3_FD_87034 | JGI IMG/M metagenome (GOLD analysis project Ga0105104, IMG submission 87034) | Freshwater sediment microbial communities from Prairie Pothole Lake near Jamestown, North Dakota, USA - PPLs Lake P7 Core (6) Depth... | ecosystem: Environmental > Aquatic > Freshwater >... | reverse complement strand
GCTCCGGGACTCGCTCCGCACAAAGCGCTTCGCGGCCCTCCGCTGCGTGCGCGGCTCTGTAACTGCCCTTCGGTCCCAAGGTGTGTAACTGCCCTTCGGTCCCAAGATGTGTATAAAGTGCAGGGCAGAGGAGGCAGAGGGAGTCCTCTATACGCATTTCTGAACCGAGGTGCGAGGCGTGCCGTAGAAGGGTGGGTTTCGAATCCGGCCGCCGTTTTTGCGGGCGGATTGAAACCCACCACGTGCATGATCGTGCTCGAAAGCGCGTGGCACGACCGTGCAACTGGTGGGTTTCAATCCGCCCGCAACAACGGCGGCCGGATTCGAAACCCACCCTACGGCACGCCCCGCACCAGGGCGATCGTCCCCTGACAGCTATGCGCCCGATTTCCGTTTTTGTTCTGCTCGCCACATTCCTTCTTCTGCCCGCTTGCTCGCCCAAACCCGATGACGAGATCGCGTCTGTTCGAAAGGCCATCGAGGCCGCCAGAATCGCTGAGGCTGATCTCTATGCCCCGGACGCCTACGAGTCGGCTTCAGACGCATTGAAGTCGGCGGAGGCGCAGATCGCTGAAGGCGACCACGCAGAGGCCAAAGCATTTCTGACTCGGGCCAAAACCGAGGCGGAATCTGCCGCTTCCGCAGCCCGATCAAATAAGGCCCGGGTGAAGACCGAGGCCCAAACAGCCCAAATCGACGCTCAAACAGCGCTAGATGCGGCCAAGGAAGCCCTCAGACGGGCAATCAAACGAAGCAGGAGCGGTCCGACTCTCGACTCTCTGCGGGCCGAACTGACGGATGCCGAGGTGTCGTTTAATGAAGCGAAAACATCATACGACGACGGCAGATACCTGGACTCCCGGAATCAATTCAGTGCGGTCGAGCGGAGAGCTGCTGCAATTGCTGCTGATATCGAGGGCAAGGCTAGACCTCCACAATCACACCTTCGTCCGCTCTCAGAGACAACGATCCCTTGACCGGTCGGGCGTCGGTGTCGAGGAATGTCGATACGATAGTTCGACCAACTACGCCGTGCACAGGCAAGGTTTGTGGCTGAGAAGTCAGATTGAGCGCGATCAGGAGCTTCTTGCCTTCCGCCTCTCGCAGATAGGCTATGACTCCCTCCGGATTCGGCAGATTCCGGTAGGAACCTCGAGTCAACGCGGGTTCCGAACGCCTGAGCTGGATAAGCCGGCGATACAGGGCCAGGACTGATGTTGGGTCCGCGCGTTGGCTTTCGACATTGATGGTCGAATTGTTCGGATTGACCGGCAACCAGGGCGAACCAGCAGTGAAACCCGCCTGCCGCTCGCCGCTCCATTGCATCGGAGTCCGGACAGGATCGCGCCCGCGACCGGGCTGCCTGATCTCGCGCGTGTCCCTGACGTGTTCGGGCGCGATTGCGGTGTTCGACATGCCGATCTCTTCGCCGTAGTAAATCGTCGGAGTGCCGCGCAACGTCAGGAGGAGCATCGCGGCAACGCGGACCTGCGCACTTCCTATGCGGGACGGGACCCGCGGCTTGTCGTGATTCCCCAGCACCCAGTTGGGCCAACCATAGGCGGGAAGCTGCCGTTCATAGTCCTCAATCGCCCGGCTGATCGCCACCGCATTCCAAGGGAGCTGAATCAGCTGGAAATTGAAGGGGAGATGCAGTCCCGATCCTTCCTTTCCGTAATATTCAATGGCCCTTTCGACCGGAAGATAGATTTCGCCGAGAAGCACGCGCTCTCCGTAAGAGTCGACCAACTCTCGGATCCGCTTGATCACGTCGTGGACTTCCGGCTGATCCGCAGAATACGTCGTCAACAGGCTGAGGTACGGCGACTGATCGGGCGTGTAATGCGGATTGGCCGGGTTGTCCCGGAAGAGCGAGTCTTTGATCAGGTGCCAGATTACGTCGATGCGGAATCCGTCGACGCCACGCTCCAGCCAGAATCTGATCGCGTCGAGCATGGCCTGCTGTACTTCGGGATTTCGCCAGTTGAGGTCCGGTTGTTCCTTCAAAAAGGCATGGTAGTAATATTGGCCGGTCCGATCATCCCAATCCCAGGCGCTTCCGCCAAAGATACTGAGCCAGTTGTTGGGTGGACGATCGGGCGATCCGTCTTTCCAGATGTACCAGGACCTCTTAGGGTTGTCTCGGGATTTCCGGGACTCGAGAAACCACGGATGTTGGGTGGAGGTGTGGTTGGGCACAAGGTCCAGGAGCAGGCGCAACCCGCGCCCATGCGCCTCGGCGATCAAACGGTCCAGATCGGCAAGGGTGCCGAACACCGGGTTCACATCGGTGTAGTCGGAGACGTCATAGCCGAAGTCGGCCATGGGCGAGGGGTAGATCGGCGAGAGCCAGATGGCGTCGACACCGAGCCAGTGGAGGTAATCCAGCCGGCTGGCGATACCGGGCAAGTCACCTGCGCCGTCACCGTTGCTGTCCTGAAAAGACAAGGGGTAAATCTGGTAAACGACACCCTCTTGCCACCATTCGAGCTTTGACATCTCAATATTTTAGCGTCTTATGGTGGCGAGGACGGTTGCCGGTCCCAAAGAGCTACGCCTCACTCGCCCTTTGCTTGTTGCATTCGGGCAAGATAGCGATCCAACTCCTCGACATTGGTGAAGACCGATTCGGCTGGCAAGGCTTTAACGATGTCGAAGACCTTCTGCACTTGCGGTTGCACGTTCAGCAGCAACAGGCAGCCCCGTTTCGCTTCCATGACCCGCCGGGCCATGAAAAGGTACTGAAGGCCGGCGCTGTTGATGTAGGAGAGACCGGCCAGGTCCAGAATCAGGGCTTTGACGTCGGATGCGAGAATCGGATCGAGCTTAGCCTTCAACTCGGCCTGCGCCTCCGTGTCCAGCGCTCCCTTCATCACGGCCCGCTTCGTGGTCGCGTCTCGTTGCCAGACTTCGATGGTCAATGACATCGCGTCTCCTCCCAGTGGCCGCTAGTATACGTCAGATCGGCCACAGTTACTTCGACCAGGCTCGGACGAACAAGGTCGGCGGCTGTCAAACGGTCCGATGCGAAGGTGTGGGCGACCGCAACACATTTCATGCCGGCGGCTTTTGCCGAAGCTATCCCGTTCGGAGCGTCTTCCACGACGCAACAATCTGCAGGTATGACTCCGAGATGCGAGGCCGCGGCGAGGAAAATGTCCGGGGCCGGCTTGGTATCCCGGACGTCTTCAGCCGTTACCACGGTGTTCCAGCTCTTCCATGGCAACCCGATCTTTCGCAGGTTTGCCTCTATCTTGATCCGGTCAGCACTCGAGGCGACGGCCAGCAGAAGGCCCGCTTCCCGGCACTGCGCGACCAGCTCAACCGCTCCGGGAAAAGCCGCGATTCCTCGCTCCACCAGGTCCAGGTAGATCTCGTAAGTGCGTCGCTTTGCCGCGGGGATATCAAAGATTACGCCGTACTTCTGGGCGACTCCGCCGATATACCGATTCTCTCCAGTGCCCACAAACGGCCGAAAATCCTCAGCGCAAACGATAACTCCCCGTTCCCGAAACATCTCGGTGGCAGCCGCGCAGATCAACGGTTCGGAGTCTGTCAGCACGCCGTCCATGTCGAAAATGATCGCTCGAATCATCTGTCCTGTTCTGGCCGCTATTGTCCCAGCTTTATTCATTTTTTGAAATAATGGAAAGATGCAACCATACCGCTCGCGACGAAGTGATCGCGCCGAGCCGGAACCGACGATTCACCTTAAGACGCGCACCGTGGACCCGGGACTGGCCCGGTTCTCGCATTACCTCGACCAGTTTTTTCGGATTCCCGGCACCGACATCCGTTTCGGAATCGAACCACTGATCGGATTCCTCCTGCCCGGGGCTGGCGACGCGCTCACCGCCGTTATGTCGGCGTATATCGTCATCGCCTCGATGCGGTACGGGCTCCCCAAGATCGTGATTGGACGCATGGTCTTTAACGTCGCCGCCGATTACCTGCTCGGGAGCCTCCCGCTGATCGGCGATATTTTCGATTTTGCCTTTAAGGCCAATCAGAAGAATCTCGACCTTCTGAACAGGCACGCTTCGGGACAACACCGGGTTTCCTCAGGCGACTGGGCCTGGCTGGTGGCACTGCTGACTATTCTCGGTGCGCTCATTACGGGCGGCGTGATCCTGGTCATTACAGTGCTCTCGAAGTTCCGACTGTTCTAAAATGGTGACACGCTCGCAATTCGACCGTAACTATTGAAACTAAAGGACTGATTCTCAGGTCTGGCACCTATTTCGTCGTCAGGGCCGCCTCGCGTTGTCCGGTCGTTGAATGTTTATTGACTGGCAGCCGATCGAACATCAGGCGAAACGACCGCCGAAAATTGGTGCCAGACGTGCAACAAAAGCCATATTCCATGAGAACTTACGGGAGAATTGCGAGCGTGTCACTGATTTTCCTCCTGATGCTCGCACAGGGGCAGAGCCAGCCGCCTCCTGAAGGGCCGACGGAAGAAGTCGTGGTGACGGCGGCCCGGATCGAACAGCCGATCACAGAGGCCGTCTCTCTGGTTACGGTCATCCCGTCCGAACGGATCGCCAACTCCCCGTTCCTTGAGCTCGACGACCTGCTGCGCTCTGTGCCCGGTTTCTCGCTTTTCCGGCGATCCAGCAGTCTGGTGGCCCATCCGACCACTCAAGGCGTGTCGCTGCGCGGCATCGGGCCAAGCGGCGCTGGACGCTCGCTCGTCCTGCTCGACGGAATTCCGCTCAATGACCCGGTCGGAGGGTGGGTCTACTGGAATCGGATCCCGGCTACGGCGCTCGGCCGGGTGGAAGTCGTTCGCGGGGCAACGAGTCAGCTTTACGGGAGCTCGGCACTCGGGGGAACTATTCAGCTTATCTCTCGCAAGCCGGTTGGCCGTTCCTTGTCCGTCCGAGGACAATTCGGCAACGCCGGAATTGCCGACGTTGACCTGGCGGCGACTGATCAGAAAGGCGACTGGGCGTACCTGGTGTCCGGACGCCTGCTCGACAGCTCCGGCTACCATTTGGTTCGTGAAGGGACTCGAGGCGCGGTGGATGTGCCAGCCAGCTCGGCCTTCCAGACGTTCTTCGGCCGCGCTTACTACAAGTCTTTTCACGCGGGGCTGAACCTGTTTCACGAGTCTCGAAGTAACGGGACCCGACTCCAAACCAACGAATCCCGGCTGGGACTTCTCGAGGCAGGCATCGACAGGGAACGTTGGGACGCGCGTTTCTATGCACAGTCGGAGCTTTTCCGCAGTGACTTTTCGCGGATTACCGCAGACCGATCTGCTGAGTTCTTGACGAGCCATCAGGAAATACCGTCGCGGGCCTTCGGAGCTGCCTGGACATGGCGACCGGCCTCGCTTTTCGTCCTCGGCATCGACTGGCGATACGCCGGCTGGGACCAATATCACCAGAATCTGGCCGGTCTTTTCGGACAGACGCTCTTGCCTGTGACATCTTCAGTCGACGTCCTGCTAGGCGCCCGCCTTGACGTTTGGGAAAACGAAAGCACGCAGACGAGCGTTAACCCGCGCGCCGGGCTGGTCTGGCGGGCGCATGATTGGATGACTATCCGAACGTCTGCGTACCGGGGGTTCCGGTCTCCGACTTTGAACGAGCTGTACCGGCCGTTTCGAGTCGGCAATGTCGAGACCCTCGCGAACCCGAGACTCGGCGAGGAGTATTTGTGGGGTGGAGAGGCAGGAACCGACCTCCATCCCAACCGGCGAGTGCTGATTCGGGTTAATACTTTCTGGAACTCGCTCCAGAATCCGGTTGCGAACATCACCCTGTCGACGACGCCCAGCCAGGTTCTGAGACAGCGGATGAACCTGGGGGGGATTACTGCGAGAGGCTTCGAGAACGAGCTGATTCTGGATTACGAGGTGTACTCGATTCGGGGCGGATATCTCTACTCCGCCGCTTCGGTCAAGCGGAGCTCTCTGGAAGTGCCCCAAGCCCCTGCTCATCAGGCGGCCCTGGCTTTTGACTACAAGCGAGGCGTCTGGGCAACAGCACAGGCGCGTTGGATTGGCAGGCAGTTCGAGGATGATCTGAACACCCTGGTGTTGCCCGGTTACCTGATTATCGATGGCCTGATCAGTCGCGCCCTGGCGCATAACCTGAGGCTTTTCGTCGCCGTTGAGAATCTGCTCAATCGCCAGTATTCCGTGGGCCGGACTCCGGTCGAGCAACTCGGGTCCCCGCGGTTAGTGCACGGCGGCATCGCCCTGGAGATAGGGGGGCCGTAGGGGGACCACCCGGATGCAGAAACGGGTAATCCCTTACCCAGCGTCGGGTAACGGATTATCCGATTACATCCCCGCCATTCGACGTATCCAGCGTGGCTACTGGATTCCCGCCGCTTCGGCAATCGGCACGGTTCTTGCCAATAAACCCTCTCGTGATACGATTCGCTTCCGCCTTGTTGATCCTTGTAGGGCTGATCGCCCCGGTGATCGCTCAGTCAGATCAGAGTTCGATCTCCGATGAACAACGACGGTTCCTTGAGGTCCGGCGACGTCAGATCGAGTTGAAGAGCAGCCGCGCCGAACTGGAACGTATGCGCGGTCTGTTCGAGCAGCGTCTGGTCGCGAAGAAAGACCTTGACATAGCTCAAACCACCGTCGACACAGCTCAGCTGAATTACCAGCAGGCGGTACTGGCCCTGCTGACCCTCCAGCCGCGGATCTCGGTCAAGGAAGCGATCAAGTCGCAGACGCGGGATGGGCGGAAATTCGTCCGTCTGACCATAGTCAACCTGACGCCCACCTTCGATGATTCCCAGTTTCAGTTGCTGAACAACTTCGAAGGCGCCGATCCTATTCCAGCCGAACTGCGCAGGCGGGACATCCAGGACATTTTCATCTCGATAAAGGCCGTCGGCGGAAGCTCCAGTTCAGGAGAGATCGAAAGCCGCGGCACAACGATCGGCCTGCCGTACGAGGTGCACGTCCCTGAACTGAAGTACGGCCAGGAAAAGACGATGCAGTTTCAGCTGCTGCGCGACGTTCAGAACGTCATGGTGGCAGCGGCTTACAAGGGACAGCGCCAGGAGTTGGACATCCAGCTGGAGCAGGCGGAGACCGAGAGTGTCGTCAGCGTTTCCTCAACTCAGATTTCCCAGGAAGCGGATCTGGGCGCGCAGGTGACGTACGACCTGAAACTCGAGAGATCCACGGTTGATGTGCGCGGCTTTCAGTTGCGGGTCCTGAACCTGCCGAGGCAGATCAGCTACAGCTTCATTGATCGAGCCACCCAGGCGCGTCTCTCTCAAATCAACTTCCCTGCCGGTGTGACACAACAGCAGCTTGGTTTAAGGCTCTTCTTCCCCGAGCATTCCGATCAAGCCGTACCTATCGATCAGCCGCTCGAATTCTGGGCCGCGGTGATGAACGATCAGCAGGCAACCGGCTTTGGCCAGGATCGAGCGTACTCCGCGAGCGAACTTCAGGCGAGCCGGGTCGGGTACCTTCACTTGACGGCAATTCCACGGGGAGTAGGTCGAATTGAGGTTTCAGCAACCAGCCTGTCCTCTGAGATCCAGACGGGAGAACGCGTGGAGACGACTATCACCGTTAGGAATACTGGGACTCGAACACTCGACAACGTGAAACTGACGGCCGAGTCGCCGCTCGGATGGAAGGTCGAAGTTACTCCCGACATCCTCCCTTCGCTGGAAATCAACCGTGAAGCCAGCATCAAGCTGCGTATCCTGCCGCCGGACGATGTCGCGGTCGGCGACTATGAAGTGCGCATCAAGAGCGAGAGCTTTGCTTACAACCGGCGGGTTCCGACCGAGGACAAGATTTATCGGGTGAATGTGCAGGCGCCGGCTAACCTCTGGGCGACTGCCGGGCTGGTGGGCGGCCTCCTGGCGATCCTTCTCGGGATCGTGGTGTTCGGGGTCAAGCTGACGCGAAGGTAAAGCGGACTGACAACCAAGGCGGCGGTTGAGTGGCGCGTTTTTTGCGCTGTATCGAAACCCCGCCGGCCCCGAAGCCGAAGCGGCGCGGGGTTTCGATACGACGCAAAAAACGCGTCACTCAACCGCCGCGCCGCTTCGGCTTCTTCGATGGACAGACCAAGAAGGTGGAGCAAGCATGATTGAAGCACGAAATCTGAGTAAGCGGTATGAGGACGGGATCCTGGCACTCGACGCCCTGAATTTAAGGGTGGAACCGGGGGAGATCTACAGCCTGCTCGGCGCGAACGGCGCCGGTAAGACGACGACAATCAACTTATTCCTCAATTTCATCGAACCGACCGCCGGCGAGGCGTTGATCAACAACATCGACGTGACCAGAGACCCATTAGAGGCGAAGAGGTATGTCGCCTATGTTTCTGAGAACGTGATGCTCTACGCCAGCTTCACGGCCCGTCAGAACCTCGATTTCTTCGCAAAACTCGCGGGTCGTCGCCAGCTTAAGAAAGAAGACTACTACCGGGTCATGCGCAACGTCGGACTGCCTGAGAAGGCTTTTGACCAACGGGTCAAGGACTTCAGCAAAGGCATGCGGCAGAAGCTGGGAATCGCGATTGCCATGATTAAAGACGCGCCCGCGCTGTTTCTCGACGAGCCAACCTCGGGCCTGGACCCCAAGGCGGCGGCCGAGTTCTGCGAGACGCTCGTGGACCTTCGCAAGCAGGGCAAGGCGATTCTGATGTCGACCCACGACATCTTTCGGGCCAAAGAGCTGGCCGACCGGGTCGGAATCATGAAGGAGGGGCGCAAGGTCATGGAAAGGACCAAGGAGGAGCTTAAGTACGAGAACCTTGAGCACCTCTACTTGGATTACATGCGCGGTGGGATTGGAGTAGGGCCCGCCGAGGCGGCGGTTTAGGGTAGCCTTTTCGTGCTCGTGTTCGTGCTCGTAATCGTAATCGGCTTTTTCGAATCGAACGGCAAAGCCGATTACGAGCACGAGCACGAGCACGAAAAACCGGCAGGGGAGCGATCATGACTAATCTGGTTGAACAACCGAAAACAGGCTCAGAAACGCCGGCGCTTCCGACCGCTCCGTCTCTCACCCGCATCCATCCCTTCAAGACGCTCTGGACAGTCGCAGAGCGTGAACTGCTTGAGCAGCTCACCGGTCTGCGCTTTCTGATCATCGCAATCCTTGTGGTGCTGCTGACTCCGCTTAGCGTCTACGTGGGGAGCCACGATTACAGAATTCGGATGGAGAGTCATGAGCGCCTGTTGGCCCTCACAAGCGCCAATCAATCGCTTGCCAGGGGGCGCAATCCCGCCCTGTACGACCAGGAGGTTTCCTGGACTCCGTACAACGATCTCGAGCTGTTTCGTGTGATTCGGCCTCCCGTGAGATTTAGCGTGCTCGTTAAGGGGCTGGACGGTGCGATGCCCGAGTATTGGGACTTTTCGGCAGGCGGTCTGCAAACTGGTCCTCCCGCTTCCCCCGCCTTCTGGATGGGCGATCTGCTCGGCGGCTTGGACGTCGAATTTGTCATTCGTGTGGTGCTGGGTCTTCTTGCCATTCTCATCGCGTTCGACGCAATTTCGGGTGAGAAGGAACTCGGAACTCTTCGCCTGGCGCTGAGTCATCCGGTGTCTCGCCCAGTGTTCTGGATGGGTAAGTTGATCGGCGCCAGCTTCAGTCTCCTCGTTCCATTAGCGATGACCGTGGTTCTTGCACTCCTGAGCGCGCAACTGATGGGCACCGAAGTAGCCGACCGGGATACTGTGGCGAAAGTCGGGTGTCTTTTTATTGTCGCTGGTATTTACCTGCTTTCCCTTAATTCGTTGGGCCTGTTTGTGTCCTCGGTCGCCAAAACCCAGAAAACGGCCCTGGTCGTTCTTCTTGTTTCCTGGGTCATGTTGGTCTTGGCAGTTCCGCCTCTGGCTGTCCTGGCCGCAAGGGCGCTTTCTCCGGTCCATTCCATTCAATGGTATGAGGCGCAGAAACGCAGCTTCAGCGACGACCTTCGGACCGAGAAGGAGAATGAAATCGGGCGCGCGTTCAGGGAAATCACAGGGTCTCAGGAAGGACACCTGAAAACGAGCGACTACCACAACAACAAAGAGGCTCTCGACAGGAGGATTGAGGAAATCGAAGACGAGTTCGTGGACCGGCAGAGGCGTTTCCTAAATGAAATGGATCGAAACCTCGAGAGAGCCAGCCAACGCCAGAGCGTCGTCGCTAATTCGATTATGGCAATCAGCCCTGCCGCTTTGTTTGCGCAACTCGCAACAACGCTGTCGGGAACGGGTGATTCTGACCGGCAAAGCTGGATCGAGGCAGTACGCACGCACCAAGCTCGTTTGAACCAATTCCTGTTCGACGATCCGGGGACTCTAACCGTAAGAAACGGTGGCTCTTCGATGTCCATGGATCGTGGCGTGCGGGTCAGGTTGTCTGAAGTCCCCCCATTTGTACCGCCCGTTCGTAGTTGGACAACGACGCTAAGTCCCGTCCTCTTGCCGGCTGCCCTGCTGTGCGTGTTCTGGAGCCTCTTCGTTTTTGCCGGCCTGGCCGCTTTTTATCGTTACGACGTCAGGTGAAGCCTATGCTGTGGACAATTACCAAGAAACAACTCCTGATTAACGTCCTGTCTTACCGGTTTGTGGTCGGATTCGTCCTGTGCCAGGTACTCTTCGTGCTCGCTACGCTGATCCTGGTGAATGATTACGAAGAGCGGTTGCAGGCCTACGGCGAAGCGGTCAGCCGCGAGGAAGAGCGGATCGGGCAGGCCCGTGTGTTCTCGGATCTGATCCGGGAGCCGCTGATTCTGCACAAGCCGCCGGCCAAACTGAGTCCGATTTGTACCGGTTTTGAAAAGACACTGGCCAACGAGGCCTCGCTGACCTATTACAAGGTGCCCGAGCTCGAGGTGGGCCGGCAGGAAAAGAACGCGCTGCTGGCGGCTTTACGCTCGATCGATCTCGTGACGGTCATCCAGCTCGTGCTGGGCCTGCTCGTCCTGCTCTTTGCACACGATGCCGTTTCAGGCGAACGCGAGAGGGGAACGCTCGCCCTGGCTCTCTCGGGCCCGTTGCCGCGGCATACGTTCCTGCTGGGTCAGTACCTGGGCGGCATGATCACCATTGCGGCGATCTTCCTCGTAGGGATTCTGCTCGCGCTTTTTCTAATGAAGCGGTCGCCGGCCGTCAGCCTGGATCACACCGATTGGGTACGGCTCGGCCTCATCGTCCTGATCTCGCTGGTTTATCTTTCGGCGCTTTACCTGCTGGGCATCACGGCCTCCATTCTGAGCAAACGGTCTACGACCTCGCTCGTGGTGCTTCTCTTTTTCTGGATCGTCTTCATCGTCATTTTCCCGAACCTGACTTCGGCGCTTGCCGCACGGCTGAAACCGGTTCCCGCCCGGGGCGTCGTGAGTGAGCGGGCGTCTCTTCTCCGGACGGAATTTTGGACCAGGGTCCACGCCGAAGCGAGCCGGGATCTTCCCCGTCCGGAACACAACTTCGACTACATAAAAGACCGGCGTGTTTACAGCGGGGGCTTGGCGTATCCGATGCGGATTTTCTACGCGCCACGGGAGATCATGGAGTGGGAGCTGGAGGGGCTGAAGCGTTTTCTCCCGATCGAGATTCAGTACGCCGACAAAATCCACGCGGTTCACGCCGATTATGAGCAACAACTGGGCGCCCAAGCGAGGCTGGCGCGCGCGCTCGCCCGGTTCTCCCCCGCCTGGAGTTACTACAATACAGCTTCCAGCCTGGCCGGCACTGACGCTGAGACCCAGCTGGCTTTCCTCGACCGGGCACGCCGCTACAGAAATCAGCTGATGGATTACGTCTCTTCGAAAGACGGACTTCTGTCCTATCGATTCTTCAGCAGGCGGGAGCCGCGAAGTTTCAAGAGCACGCCCGAGTTGGATCTTCTGAGAGGCCAAGGCGACCGTCTGGAGCAGGAGATCGGTCAAGGCTGGGAGTCGGTTCCGCCGCTGGACCTACGCGACCGGCCGCCCTTCAACCATTCGACTTTCCGCGTTCGCGATTCACTCCTGAACGCGCTGCCGGACCTGGTTCTCCTCGTTTTCCTTAACCTGGCGTTCTTCCTGGCCGCGCACGTGTGCTTTCTTAGGACAGATGTTCGGGTGGGAGGCTAACTATGAGCCTGGACTTACTAAAGAAGGAAATCCTCGATCACTTGCTCAGTCTCCGCCTGATTCTGGCATTCGTGCTGATCATCGTTTTACTGGTCGCCAGCGGCGTCCTCTTTGTAATGGACTATAGAGCCCAGGTGAGCGACTACAACGCACAAGTGAATGCCAACCTCGCCATACTCTCAAAGAACCTTTCCGACAGCATTTTCCAGGCGTTCAGCTGGAGCCGGCAAAACATCTATCGACGCCCTAACCCCCTGGGGTTCCTCTCAGAAGGAAAAGAGAAGGATCTGCCGAACGCTTACCGAGTCTCGGCTTTCCGCCTCCAGGGGCCGGATTACAGCCTTCGGGGGAACCCGCTCCTCGGAGATTTCGATGCCCTCGACTGGTCGTTTGTGGTCGGAATCGTTCTGAGCTTTGTGGCGATACTGCTGGCGAGCGACGGCGTCAACGGCGAGAAGCAGAATGGGACGCTCCGACTGGTCCTCTCGAACCCGGTCCCCCGCGCCCGCGTGCTGATCTCTAAATATCTTTCGACAATGATCCTCCTGACCATACCGCTCGCAGTTGGTGGCTTGATCGGCCTTCTGGTCATAAGCGGGTCCGGCCTGGTCCCGTTAAACGGGCAGGATTGGGCGAAGATCGGACTGGCTCTCGGGGTCTCCGTGCTTTACCTGTCGGTCTTCGTGCTATTGGGATTGCTCCTCTCAACCATTCTTAAGGAGTCTCAGGCGAGTTTGATCGTCTCGCTGCTCGTCTGGGTGACGCTGGTCATCGTGATCCCGTCGGGCGCGTCTCTCGCCAGCAAGTTCTGGTACTCGCTGCCTGATGAGGATGCGGTCGTGCGACGGGCCAGACACGGCATGCAGGAGGCCTTTGACAATCATGACAAACGGTACCCGCACAAAGACAACTGGATTGTCAGTGGCCAGTGGTCGCCCGGCGAGTCCCTCGCCAAAGCGATCGCAATCGATCAGGCGCAGGATCGTGAGTTGTTTCAATACGAGGATTCCAAGATCCGGCAGGTGAGGCTTGGCCAGCAACTTGCCCGCACTTCGCCCGCCGGCCTGTTTCAGTCGGCTGTGCTCAGCATTACCGGTTCAGGAATACATCACTACGATAACTTCACTCGCCAGGCACGAAGATACCGCGACGAGCTGAGGAAGCTGATCGAGGAGAACTACCCTTACGACCGCGTCTACCCGCATTTCGAAGTCCGCGACGACATATCAAGCCTCAAAGTGGATTACCAGGTCGTACCCAAGTTCGAGGAGAAGTTAATGACCGTCCGGGAGGGGTGGTCCAAAGCGATCTGGGACACGGGGCTGCTGGCGCTCTTGAATCTGATTCTGTTCGCGGCGACGTGGGCGCTGTTTTTGAGGTACGACGCGCGGTGAAGGACTAGAAGGACCGAAAGGACAGAAAGGACCCAAAGGGAGAGTGACATCGACGACGCACGCCTGCATGCACGATGTCACTCTTCCTTTGGGTCCTTTCTGTCCTTTCGGTCCTTCTTAGTCCTTGACTACGGCAAAACCGCCTTCACCGCTTCCAGCTCGGGCTCGCCGGGGCCTAGCGGCAGGCAGACCTTGCCGCGCTGAACCACCGAACGCAACGCTCCCATCATCACCTGAAAGCCTTTCATGGCTCTTTCACCGTCACAAGGGTGAACCTTCGCAGGGTCGTCCAACCAGTTCGCAATATCCTGGATGTAGGGCGGCATGTCATGCCCGTAATCCATGTAGCCAGGACCCGAGAAAGATCCGTTCTTCGTGACGGCCCGCCAGCCTCCGCCTTTGCCCTCTTTGCCCGTCAACACCTCCGCAAAACCCTCGGTCCCCTGCGCGCCTATCCGGCATTTGTGCCACATCGAGTCGACCTCGGGAACATCCGGAGCGTCGGCGCCGCACTCAAAAATCCCGCGGACGCCGTTGGCAAACTGCGCGAGCGCACAGATGTAATCGGGCGAGGCATGGACATCCGCGAACTTCTCTTTCCCGGAGGCCTGCCCGACGACCCAGACGGGGTCCGCATAGTCGTTGTACCAACTGGCGTACTCGATTATGTGGGTCATCATGTGCATCATCCACCCGATCGAATGGCCGTAGATGGTATGCACTCTGCCGATCGCGCCGCTCTCAACGATCTCTTTGACTTTCCGGTAGTGGTCTCCGTAACGATGCTGGTGGCTCACGACTGTCTTCACGGCCGCCGGCCGCAGAAGTTTGTACATCTCGAGACCTTCGTTCATGGACATCGCGATCGGCTTTTCGTAAGCGATGAGCTTGACGCCTGACTCGACGCCAGCCCGGATGAGCGGAAGCCGTATCTGAGGGAGCGTGCAGAAGGCGAAGACATCGGGTTTGCTGCGGGCTAGCATTTCGCCCGCGTTCGTTTCCGCCACGACAACGCCGTACTTCTGTTTGGCTGCATCCAGGCGGGCTGTATCGATGTCACATAATCCGACCAACCGGAAACGCGGGTTCTGGGAAAAAGCGTCGGCATGGTGGATTCCCCGCTTTCCCAGCCCGGCAACCGCCACGGTGTAGGTTTTTTGACTCATAGCTGTTCACTTTTACCTGTTCTTCGGCCAGTCACGAACGACCTGGATGGTGTATTGAATCTCCTCTTCCGTCAGCTCGGGGAACATCGGCAGAGAGATGCAGGATGCTGCGTTCTTCTCGGCATTGGTCAGGGGACCGGCAATCCGGGCACTCTTGCCCCACGGGAAACCTTCCTGCTGATGAATCGGGATGGAGTAATGCGTCTTGGCGTCAACGCCGTTCTTGTTCAGGTATTCAAGCATCTTGTTCCGGTCGGCCGGGTTCTTGGTCTCGATTTCGTACAGGTGGAAGACGTGTCGATAACCCGGGCGGGCATATGGCAGGTCGAGGAAGTCGCAGTCTTTGAGGCACTGCGTGTACTTCCCTGCAATTGCAATTCGCCGATCGCTCCACTCACCGATGTGCTTGAGTTTCGCGCTCAGAATGGCGGCATGCAGGTCGTCGAGGCGGCTGTTGAAGCCAAAGCTGTGAACGTCTCTCTTGTTGGAGCCGTGGTTTCTCAGTTTACGGATCTTCTCGTTCACATGTTGATGGTTCGTAGTTACCGCGCCGCCATCGCCGAAAGTGCCGAGATTCTTCTGGATGATGAAACTGGTCGTGACCGTGTCAGAAAGCTCGCCGATCTTGAAGTCGTCGCCCCGGGCGTCGACCGCCTGGGCATTGTCTTCGATCACGAACAGGCCGTACTCATCCGCGATTTTACGAATCTCACGCATCGGAGCGCACTGGCCGTACAGGTGAACCGGTATGATCCCTTTTGTGCGTCTGGTAATTGCTTTGCGAATGGCATTCGGGTCGATGCAGCGGCTCTTCTCGTCGCAGTCCACCAGCACAGCCGTACAGCCGGCGACCCACATTGCTTCTGCAGTGGCGAAGAAGGTGTTCGCATTCGTGATGAGCTCATCCCCCTCACCCAAGCCGAGAGCCATGATCGACAGCCAGATGGCGTCAGTCCCGTTGCCGACACCAATAGCGTATTTAGATCCTGAATAGGCAGCCAATTCCTCTTCAAACTTTTTCAACATCGGCCCCTGGACGTACTGGCCGCTCATGAGGACTTCCTGCATCTTGGCGTCGATTTCGCCCTTGATGTTCTGGTACTGCCTGACGTGACCGTAAAATGGGACTTTCATCGTTTCCTCCTCCTGTAAAAGATACTGGCAAACTGAGACACTAACAAACTGACAAACTGACAGACTGACAAACTCACTGCTTCGGGCCGTAACCGACCGACGGCAAATCCAACCGAATGCGTAGTTTGCCAGTTTGCCAGTCTTTCAGTCTGGCAGTCTGTCAGTTTGTCAGTTTGTCAGTCTGTCAGTTGTTGTTCTTCGTCGTTTTCCTCGTGAGTCAATCCGTACTGGCGCATCTTGTTGAAGAGTGTCTTGCGGCTGACACCCAGGCTCTGGGCGGTCAGCGTCCGATTCCCACGCAGGTGGGCGAGGCGTGAAACAATCAGGGTCCGTTCGATACGCTCCGTCATCTGACTCACGGCATCACTCAGTTTCACCTCGCTCCGCTCCCCACCGGGAGACGATTCCGCCGCCTCGCTTTCCCCCTTGATTCTGGGAGGGAGATCTTGCACCGACAGCGTGCTGCACTCGCAGAGGATCATCGCCCGGCACAAGGTATTCTCCAGCTCTCGCACGTTGCCTGGCCAGTCGTAGGCCAGAAGGAGCGCTTTCGCATCTCGCCCGATGGTCTTTACCGTCAGCCCAAGTTCTTTGTTGAAATGATCAAGGAAGTGATCGATCAGCAGGGGCAAGTCGTCTTTACGATCTCGCAAGGGAGGCAGCTTGATGTTCACCACATTGATCCGCCAGTACAGATCTTCACGAAACTCCCCGCGACTGACCGCCTGTTCGAGATTCCGGTTGGTTGCGCAAATGACGCGAACATCCACTGAACGCGACCGCGTGCCGCCCAACCGCGTCACTTGCCGTTCCTGCAACACGCGCAGCAGCTTCGCCTGCGCGTCCAGCGCAAGGTCCCCTATCTCATCGAGAAAGAGGCTACCCGAGTGTGCCGTTTCGAACTTCCCGGCCCGGCTCTCGCGCGCGTCCGTGAAGGCGCCTCTCTCCGATCCAAAGAACTCGGACTCCACCAGAGTGTCGGGAATCGCGCTGCAATTGACGGAGACGAAAGGCCCGGGGCACCGGGCACTGCGCCGGTGTATGGCCCGCGCGACCAGTTCCTTGCCGGTTCCTGACTCCCCGGTGATCAGCACGGTCGCATCCACTCGAGCCACTTTGGCCATCATCCGGAAGACTTCCTGCATCCGGGAACTGAGGCCGATAATCTCGGAAAAGCCATAACGCGTTTCCAGCTCTGTTCGCAGTGCCTCGACTTCTCGACTCAATCGCCGCCTTTCAAGAGCGCGGTCAACGGTCAAAAGCAGAGCTTCATTATCGAACGGCTTGGAGAGGTAGTCGAAAGCGCCCAGGCGCATCGCCTCGACCGCCGATCGGATGGTTCCGAACGCGGTCATCATGATGACTTCCGGCGGCGAAGCAGTCTGCATTAACTGCTTCAGCGTCTCGAGACCATCCATCCCGGGCATGCTGAGGTCGAGCAGGACGAGGGCCGGCTGGAACTCCGGTTGAAGGCGGAGAGCTTCCTCGCCGGAGCTCGCTTCTGCCACTTCGTAATTGTGCTCAGTGAGCAAAACGGAGAGGATACGCCGGATCTGCTTTTCGTCGTCAACAACCAGGATTCGCATAGAAGTGGTAACAGTGCCCACGGCCGACTAGGAAGGATAACAGAAGGTCGGGAAAGGGATAAAGGGGTAAAGGGGCAAAGGGGCAAAGGGGCAAAGGGGCGGGGGCGGCACAGCGCGTGGCGGCGGCCAGCGTGCGAGGGCGTGCCGTAGGGTGGGTTTCGAATCCGGCCGCCGTTTTAGCGTGCGGATTGAGACCCACCACGGGCATGATCGTGCTCGAAAGCGTGGATGGCGCGACCGTGCAACTGGTGGGTTTCAATCCGCCCGCTAAAACGGCGGCCGGATTCGAAACCCACCCTACGGCACGGCTTCGCACCCTGGACGTAAAGAGCAGTCTTGTGTCGCCCCTCCGCCCCTCCTCAACCCCTCGCCGGCAACCGGATGATGACTGTCGTTCCCCGCCCGCCCTCGCTCGACAGCTCGATGTCTCCCTCGTGTTGTTGGATAATGCTATAGCTGATCGACAATCCGAGTCCGGTTCCCTCTTTTTTCAAGGTGAAGAAGGGATCAAAGACTTCGTCGAGATGCTCCGTCGGAATACCGGTGCCGCTGTCATCAATCCGAATGTCAATCAACTCCCGCTCGCTCAGGTCTGCTGTCTTGCGCCGGACGGCAACACCAAGACTCCCGCCGTTTGGCATCGCCTGAAGGGAATTCAGGAAGACATTGAGGAAAACCTGCTTCAGCTGCCCGGCATCGCCCGAAATCTTCAGCTCCTCCTCGGGGTGCGCGTACTTGATCTCGACTCCCTGCTTGCGGGCCTGTGGCCCAATCAGGAGAAGGGCATGATCCAAAAGTTCTACCAGGTTAAGTTGGCTCGCGTGAAACCCTGTCGTTCGCGTGAGGCTTAACAGGTCATTCACAATTCTGTCAATCCTGTCGACTTCGCACAAAAGTTCGTCCAACAGGACTCGCTTCTGGTCGGGAGGATCAAATGAGGGAAGCACGTACTGGATGGTAGACCGGATAGACGTCAGCGGATTCCGAATCTCATGCGCGACTCCCGCCGCCAGCTGGCCGGCGGCAGCCAGTCGCTCAGCCCGATAGAGCCGGCGCAGGCGGTCTCTCTGTTCGCGGTGCAGAGCGGCATTCTCAAAGGCTAGACCGGCCTGGCCCGCGAGCGCCTGCAGGAGTTCCGCCTGCTCATCCCTCAGTCTCCACTTCTCGTCCCCCGATCCGAGAAGAACGATGCCGGTCAGCCGGTTCAGAACCAGCAAAGGCACGCAAACGTGGATGTGCAGTCGACTGAGCAGGGCCGCCTCCATCGGGTCGAGGCTGAGCACCACCTCACTTTGTTCCTTGACCCGGAGCGCGCTTTCGTTCACCAGGAGCCAGCGTGCCAGTCCGCCCCGGCGCTCAAACTTGACCCCCTCAAGTTCCGAACTCTTGAAGCCGATACTGAACCCTGGCACGAAACACGGCTGTTGCGGATCAAGCTGAAGGATCAGCACTTTTTGGGCACCGAACAATTCCTGCAGCCGCACGGCCACGCTGGCCTGCAGAGACTCCGGATCGGCAATGAGCAGAAGGGTTCGATTGAAGTCCGTAATGATGCGCGGGTGGTTCGTCTCCCCGCGTGGTCGGCGGAAGCGCATAGTCGATGACCGAGAGTCTAACAGAGGGGCAAGGCGTCGTGCAGGCCAAGAGCAGTTACAGACCCGCAAGAGCACGGACCACCCAATAAAGCTACGGGTGCCCCGGAGCTTTATTGGGTGGTCCGTGCTCTTGCGGGTCCCTACGGAGCTCTAGCTGGCGCCCATCTCGAATCGACCGTCCTTCCACACCACCCGTTCGGAGGTTGGAGACGAAGGAACCGAGGCTTTTATCAGCGCCAGCGGGTTGTGAAACCCGACCTGCCAGAGCTCCGGTTCACTGAACAGACCCAGACTCGCCAGGTGGTTCATGCAGTCCAGCAGACAGGCACTCGAACCAACCAGGTGTTGTCCCACGGGATTCCAGATCCGGCCACTCGGTTCCAGCACCACTTTCTGTCCCATGCAGTC